>FUFK010037971.1_pt1 | contig 29393 bp, 36 predicted proteins | sample 1021851 | NCBI WGS metagenome assembly FUFK01 (sample SAMEA51879418, study PRJEB19060) | metagenome
ACTCAATGAGATATTGCAAACCAAGATGGACACCACCAGCACAACATTATGTTGATCCTCTAAAAGAAATAAAAGCTTACAGGGAAGCAGAACAAGCTGGTTACATGACTAAGTCACAAGTCATAGCACAGACAAATGGCGGTGATTATGATGATATTGTTTCTGAAATAGCAAGAGAGCAAGAGGTTGCCAAGGGGTTAGGTGTAACATTAGACAAAGATCTAGATCTTGAAGTAGAGATGGGGCAAATGTCGCTTGATCTATCTCCTAACCAACCAGAACAACCAGCAAGATCTAGGAAACGTAAAAAGTCTAGTTAACTATGGCGAATGTAAACGGAACTGAAATAAACTTGATGCCTACAGAGGCAATGAGGAGTGCTGCCAAGCAATATAGGAAATGGAAAAAAGAAGGTAGAGCAGGGGGAACTGATGATGCTGCAAGAAGAGCAACACAAATATTAAGCGGAAATGAGCTATCACCTGATACTGTTATTACAATGAATGCATGGTTTGCTCGACATTTAAGTGACAAATCAGGCAAGGGGTTCAACTCCGGCGAAGAAGGCTATCCCTCAAGAGGGAGAGTGGCTTGGAGCGCTTGGGGATCGGATTCCGGAATGACTTGGGCTAAATCTAAGTCAAATGCAATCAAAAAAGCTAGGGAGCGTTCTATGACTGAAGAAACCAAAACAGTTGAAGAAAGAGCAGAACCCGATGGTCTGAAAGTCGGTGATTTTGTATCTTGGAATTCTAGTGGTGGTCGAGCTAGAGGAAAAATTGATCGCATCGTAAGAGATGGTTCAATTGATGTGCCTGATAGTTCTTTTACTATTACTGGTACAGCAGATGACCCTGCGGCACTTATTACTTTGTATCGAAATGGGGAGGCTACTGACAGAAAGGTCGGCCACAAATTTTCGACACTTACAAAAATTGCGGCGATTAGAGCAATTGATGCTGGAGATAAATTTGAGCGTAAAGAGGTTACGGACTTTAAAAATGTGAAATCAAGAACATTTGAGTTTCCTTTTTCATCTGAATATCCAGTAAAACGATATTTTGGTAACGAAATATTAAGCCACGATGAGGGCGCGGCAGACTTATCTCGATTAAATGACGGCGGTGCTGTTCTCTTTAATCACGATATGAACAAACCCATAGGGGTAGTGGAAAGCGCAAGAATTGACTCAGAAACCAAGCGCGGCTATGCAAAGATTCGCTTCTCTCGCAATAAGTTTGCTTCTGAAATCTTAGAAGATGTCAAGGATGGCATACTTCGAGGTATAAGTTTTGGATATCAAATAAATGATATTGATGAGACTGAAGAAGGAATGCTTGCAAGATCATGGTCTGTACACGAATTATCGGTTGTAACTGTCCCGGCGGATCCAACAATTGGTTTTGGTAGAAGTTTGATAGAACCCTCACAAGGTAATAGTATTAGTATGGAAGATAAGTCTCCTCTTGAGGAGATAAATTCTGCGGTTGAAACCGCATCACCCTCGGTTCGTACAATGGAAGAATCAACTAAACAAGAAACTGCGGTTGATACGGCAGAAGCCGTAGAGATCGATATCAAGGCCGAAGTTCAACGTGCTATTGATGAAAATAATGCTCGTACAGCATCAATCACTTCTCTATGTCGTGAATTTGGAAAGTATGGAGCAGAAGAGCTTGCTGATAGCTTAATCAGAGGAAATAAATCCCCAGAAGAAGCAAAAGCAGCAATCCTTGACCTTGTAAAAAACAAGGCAGAGGTAAGTAATTCCCCAATTCGTTCTACTGACATGACAACTAATGACGTTGGCTTAGACCAAAAAGAAATTAAGCAATTCTCTTTCTTAAGAGCATTAAATGCTTTAGCAAACCCAACAGATCGCGCTGCACAAGAAGCAGCAGCTTTCGAGAGAGAGGTATCTGATGCAGCTTCTAAAAAATATGAGAAGCCAGCAAACGGAATCCTTGTTCCTAACGAAATCCTAAGAAATTCTACTTCTACTAGAGATTTAAACGTAGGTACAGCAACTGCTGGTGGTAACTTAGTTCCTACAGAACTACTTGCTGGATCATTTATTGACATTCTTCGTAAGAGAATGGCAGTTATGGCTACAAACCCAACAATGCTTACTGGATTGTCAGGTAACGTATCAATACCCAGGATGACATCTACATCAACTGCGTATTTCGTGGGTGAGTCTGGCGCTCCAACAGAAAGTCAGCAAGCTTTTGACCAGGTCAATATGACACCTAAGACGATTGGTGCGTTCGTTGACTACTCTCGCAGATTACTTCTTCAATCTTCAATTGATGTAGAAGCAATGATTAGAGATGATATTGCGAAGGTTATTGCTACTAAGCTTGATAACGCAGCGATTTACGGCTCTGGTAGTTCTAACGAGCCATTAGGTATCAAAGATACAACTGGTGTAGGTACACAGACAATTACTACATTCGGTACATTTGCTGAGTACATCGGAATGGAGACAGACGTTGCAGCAGCAAACGCTGATGTAGCTAATATGTTCTACCTAATCAATGCTTCTGCTAGAGGTGCTTTGAAGTCAACAGAGAAGACAAGCACATCAACTGCTAACTTCGTGTTTGAGAACAACGAAATCAACGGCTATCCAGCTATTGTTTCTAATCAGCTTGCTAACAACGATGTACTCTTTGGAGACTTCTCACAGTTTGTAATTGGTATGTGGTCTGGTTTAGATCTAACAGTAGATCCATATGCAAACGCAACAAGCGGTAGTGTAAGAATCATTGCATTACAGGATGTTGACTTTGCTGTTAAGCAACCAACTGCGTTCTGCTTCGGAACATAATATGAAGGTTAAATTGCTAAGAGCAACAATGATAGCTGGCACTCCTACGAGTGCTGGCACTATCGTTGATGTTAAAGAGCAAACTGGTCAGTATTTGATAGCAGTAGAGAAAGCAGAATTAGCTGTTGACGCTTGTGAAGCTCCTATTGCCAGTACAGAGCCAGTTGTCGAGCCAGAGCCTACCAATAGTGACGAAGTTGATTTTTCTCAAATGACAAAATCACAAATTGAAACTTATGGCCGTACTCTTGGGATAGAACTCGATAAAAGACAAACTAAAACTACTCTAATTGATGAATTAGAGAAGTATCTTTCTTAGGAGGTAACTTAAAATGTCTGTTATTCAACAGAACTTAGACAAACTAACTATTACTGCTGGTGTTGCGACTGCTGCTGTAACTAGCACAGCTACATCTAGTGCTATAGATCTACTCGAATATGACGGAGATGTATTGCTTATTCTAGATTCTGCTGCTGGTGGCGGTTCTAGCCCAACATTAGACATTAAGTTAACTGAGTCTGACGCTAGTAGTGGTACTTACACAGACCTCTCAGGAGCTACTTTTACACAGGTTACAGGTTCTGCGTCAATGCAAACACTTGTAATTAATAAGGATACTTCTAAGCGTTATGTAAAGATTGTACAAACAATCGGTGGATCATCACCAACATTTACTTTTAGCATCAATTTAGTTGGTGTTAAAAAGTATAGCTAAATATGTAGCCCTCTTTTGAGGGCTTTTTCTTATGGCTTTTACAGAAGATATAAATACATTCTTTGGAGATTTTTCAGAGAATGTTTTTTATGACAATGAAACTTATAAAGGTATATTAGAGCAACCTGACGAAGTAATAGCTGATGGTGTTGTTCTGACTACTGATTATGAGTTAACAGTAAAAACTGTTGATCTTGGAACTATTGCTTTTGATACACAAATAGAAGTAAGCAATGTTAAATACAAAGTAAGAAACGTAAGAAAAATAGATGATGGAACTTTGTGTAAAATTTCATTAACTAAGGTGTGATATGGCTACTAAAAGAGAACAGATTTTAGCAAAAATAAAAACTAATCTTGCTGGCACTACCGGAGTAGGAACTAGAATATATAGATCAAGGGCAGAAGCGTTTACAAGATCTGAGACTCCAGCAATAATTATTGAACCAATTAGTGATACGCCACAAGATACAAGCAGTTTCTATAACTCTGTTACACATGAATTACGAATTCGTATAACTGTAGTAGCAAGAGGAGCAGTACCAGATAATGTTGCAGATCCTACTATTGAAAGTTTGCATAATAAAGTTTTAACTGATCCTACTCTTGGTGGCTTATGTATTGATATAAGGCCATCAACAACATCATTTGAAATTTTAGAAGCAGATCAACCAGCAGGGGTTATATCTTGCGAGTTTGATATAGAGTACAGAACTTTATATAACAGTTTAACGACATAGCTATGATGTATTGTGAAGCCTATCAACCCTGATTGATTATTATGGAATATGAAATCCCAAATGAGGGTGGAACTTACATTCTGAACCCTAAAACTGGCAAACGAAAGCTAGTTCAACAAACAAAACCAGCAGAACTCCCCACCGAGGTAAAAACAGATGGCACAACTGACAAGGAAGAGAGTAATTCTAATTGAAGCGGAAAGTTCTTATGGAACTGACCCTACTCCAGCCGCTACAGATGTAGTTCTAGTAACTGATCTAAGCATTACACCACAATCAAGTGATGTTGTTAACAGAGATGTGGTTAGACCATATCTTGGCTCATCACAACAGTTGCTTGCAAACACCAGAGTTGAATGTACATTCAGCGTTGAGTTTTGCGGAAGTGGCTCGGCCGGAACAGCGCCTAGGTACGGAAGTGCGCTCAAGGCGTGTGGTTTATCGGAAACGGTCAGTTCGGGAACTAGCGTTACTTACGAACCAATCTCAGCTAACTTTTCATCAGTTACTATTCACTACAACGTAGATGGTGTAAGGCATATTGTTACCGGGTGTCGAGGAAATGTAGCATTGTCAGCAGAGGTAGGAGCAATCCCAACCCTCGACTTTACTTTTACCGGGATATACAATGCCCCAACAGATACTGCATTACCTTCTGTTACTTATGGAAACCAAGCAACTCCATTAATATTTAAAAATGGTAATACAAGTAGCTTCCAGTTATTAAGCTTCGCCGGAGCATTACAAAGTCTTAACTTTGATATTGGTAATTCAATCGTGTACAGAGAACTTGTTGGTGGCACTAAAGAAGTTTTACTTACAGATAGAGCAGCTAATGGTTCTGTAACGATAGAAGCACCAACACTTGCACAAAAAGATTATTTTACGGCTGCTTTATCAGATACAAGTCTTGGTAACTTAACAGTTACTCATGGAACTGCTGCTGGTAATATTTGTAGGTTAAGCAGCACTAAAGTTGATATTGGTGACATAAGTTATGGTGAAATGGATGGCGTTACTATGCTTGAAATACCATATACACTTGTTCCAAGTTCAGCAAATGATGAGCTATCTATCGTCTACACTTAACTTTTAGGTAGATAAGAGCTAGAGTGTAGAAGTATATTTATTTCTACACTTTATGACTTTTGTAAGAAAAAAGAACAAAACATTTAAATGGCCTGTTGTTGTTCGTGAACCTAGTGAGACTGATGCTGGAGTTTATGAAGAAAATGAATTTATCGCTATTTTTAAAAGATTAAAAGTAAGTGAGTATCAAGATGCAGCAGAAAATAAAACAGAATTTGAAATGCTCAAAATGATGCTTGCTGGATGGGAAAATATGAAAGAAGAAAATGGTGATGATATTCCTTTTAATAATCAAAACCTAAAAGATATGATGGAAGATGCATACTGGTTAAGAGCAGTATCTCAGTCATATACTAAGTCTTTGGTTGAAGAGAAAGTAAAAAACTAAAAGAGGCAGTTTTTCATTGGTTAGGTTCTGGTAAAGAAGTTATTGATGAAACGCAAGATGACGCAAAAGCATTCGGTCTAAAACTGCCAACCGAGAAAGCTAAGAAAAATAAAGATAATTTTGAGGTCTATGAAGATAATTGGGATGCTGTTATGATCTTTTGTAATATGCAGACACAATGGAGTACTTCCTTTGGAGGTTTTGTAGGATTAAAGTATGAAGTTCTTTTTATGCAAGGTGGTATGTTTGACCTTTACAATATTACAGATAGGCGTAAAATTTTAGAAGAGCTACAAATCATGGAACATACAGCCTTGAAAGAATTTAATAAGGAAAAAAAATAAATGGCTAAACAGACTTCACAAATAAATATTGCTTTTTTAACAAAGGGTGAGGGTGAGGTAGCAAAAGCTTTTAAAAGGCTTAGAGGGGAAACTGTAAGACTCAATAAAGATTTTGATACTTTGTCAAAAAAATCTATAGCAGAAGTAAGAAGAGAATTTCAAAAATTAGGTGCTGGTCAAAGAAACAGCATCAATGCTATGCAAGCTCAAAGAAATGCGCTTAGTGGTTTGCGTAATATGGCTGACGTAACAAGTATTGAATTTAAACAGCTTACTGCTGATATTGCAAGATTAGATGCACAGATGAGGAAAGCTGGTGCTGGAGCTACAGGATTAAAAAGTAGGTTAGGAGGTTTTGCTAAAGGCGCTGGAGCAATTGCTGCTGGTGGTATTTTTGGAGGTCCAGAAGGTGCTATCGGTGCTGGTATTGGTCTTGCTGCTGGAGGCCCTGTTGGTGCTGCTGTTGGTGCTGCTGTTGGTGCGCAAGTAGGAATGGTTAGACAGCAGATTGGTGAAATTGCACAATTTTCTGCTGCTTTGAGCTTGCAAAGAAAAGCACTAGGTCTTGTTATTGGAGATACTGAAAAATTTGCAAAATCTCAAGAGTTTTTGTTAAAAACATCTAGAAAGTTAGCTATACCTCAAAGTGTTATAACGAGACAATTTACTGCATTAACTGCTTCTGTTGTTGGTGCTGGAAAATCTGTAGAAGATGCAGAAGAGGTATTTAAAGCAATAGCTGCTGGTATTAGAGGTACTGGTGGAAATCTTGAGGATATGAAAGCCGCTATGAGAGCGACTAGCCAGGTGTTCTCAAAAGGCAAAGTATCGGCCGAAGAATTGAGACAACAATTGGGCGAAAGATTACCCGGTGCGTTTACTTTGTTTGCTGATTCAATGGATATGGTTCCAGCAGAATTAGATAAAGCATTAGAGCAAGGTAAAGTTACTTTAGATGACTTTATGAAGTTTGCTAAGAAGCTTTTTGCAACTTACGGAGTAAATGCAGAAATATTAGCATCAGGGCCAGAAGCGGCTGGTGATAGATTAAGAACTTCTTTGGAAGAATTAAATGACGATTTAGGTGCTTTACTAAGACCTATAGGATCGCAGTTCCAAACATTAGCAGATGATATTATTAAGCAGTTTGGAAGAATTATAAAAGAACTTAGGAAAATGGTAGATGGTATAGCTACAGAAAGAAAATTAATAGATATGTTGTCACTTACTAAAAATGAAAGACAAACAATAAACACAGAGGCAAAAGATAAAGCAGTAAAAGAAATTGGAGAAACAGTATTTACAAAAGAAGCTGCGGACAAATTAGCTGCTCAATTAGACAAAACTATTGCCCCAGATATTTTAGGTATTAGAGAAAGAAAAAAAGCTTTTTACTATGAAAGTGTAGGTAAAACTTTTGAAGAGTTAAATAGTTTTACATTTGATATGTTTTACAACTATGAAATAGCTTTTGATAAAAATTTAGCTGATGTAACAACCAATATTAGAAGAAAGATGATTAAAGAAATGTTTGATTTAACAACCGACACTTCTTTTGCATCATTTAGAGCCGGTGGTGGTGGAAGTGATGTAGCTGGTGGTAAAGATGGCAAGAAGGACGAAGAAGATACTTTAAATAACATACAAAAAGGAGCAAAAACATATTTTGATACTATTGGTGATTTTGCTAAACAAACTCAAGATGCTGTAGCTGGTGCATTTAAAGGTATGGAAGATGCTCTTGTTAAGTTTGTACAAACAGGAAAACTAAACTTTAGTGATTTAGCAAGATCAATAATGGCAGATCTTACCAGAATGTTGGTAAGAGCATCATTGCTTAACTTCTTAAGTCCTTTTCCATTTTTTGATCGTATAACAGGTGGTAAAAACGCAAAAGGTAATGTATACGATGCTGGTAACAAGATTTCTAAGTTTGCATATGGAGGCATAGTAAACAAACCAACTTTATTCCCAATGGCAAATGGAATGGGGCTTATGGGAGAAGCAGGGCCAGAGGCCATCATGCCGTTGAAACGTGGTGCAAATGGAAAACTTGGAGTGCAAAGTTCTGGAGGAGTTGGTAATATTGTTGTAAATGTAGATGCTTCTGGTAGCTCTGTAGAAGGAGACTCTGCAAGATCACAAGAGTTTGGCAGGGCTTTAGCTGCTGCTATTCAATCAGAAATGATAAAACAAAAAAGACCGGGAGGACTTTTAAGATAAATGGCAAATTTTCCTTCTATTGAGCCTTCATTTAGCGTTACTAAAAAATCACAACCAATAACTAAGGTTGTATCTTTTGCTGATGGATTTGAGCATCGTTTAGGTTTTGGTTTGCCTAATAATCAAGATCCTAAAATTTTTAATTTAAAATGGGAAAACATAACAGAAGAAGAGTCAGATACGATTGAATATTTTTTAGAAGAACGTGCTAGAGATAAAGCAAGTTTTACATACTCTCCACCAAAAGAAGCTTTTACCAAAACAGGTACATATTCACAAAGCAGTACGACAATAACTATTACAATTACAGATCATAGATTATTTGCTGGTGATTCTTTAGTAATTGACTTTACTTCTGGTTCATCAGCAGATGGAACTTATGTAGTTTCTTCTGTTACTAATGCAAATGATTTTGTTGTAACAGCAGCTAGTGGGGCGACCACAAGCGGTAATGTTTCTATAACAAAAACAGCATCATATAAATTTACTTGCCCAGAATGGAGTAAGGTAATTGATGTGCCTAATTTAGCTACGATAACAGCTACATTTGTACAAAAATTTGAACCATGACTGTTGCTACTGTCTGGACTGCAAGCACAGCTAAAAGTTTAGGAAATATTGTTTGTCCTACCAATGTTGTTAGTGGGATGTTTTTTCGTGTTACTACAGCAGGCACAACTGGTGCTTCAGAACCTTTATGGACAAAAACTATAGGTCAAAGTGTTTACGATGGAAGTGTTGTTTATGAAGCTTTTAGTAGTATTTTCCATGATTTATCTAAAATAAATCCATCTTCAATTATTGAGTTATTTAAACTTGAATTAAAAGAAGGGTTAAATTATGAGACAGGTAATCCTTCTAACGTAACGACTGTACATAGATTTCATTCTGGTAGTAATCTTGATGCCTATGGAAATATTGTTTGGAATAGTGAAACTTATTTAAGATTTCCTGTGGAAGCTAGTGGTTTTGCTTTTCAAAGAGGTCAATTACCAAGACCAACAATTACTGTAAGCAACATGGGAACTCCTAGTATGTCTGCTGTTTTATTAGCTGCAAATACTTTTACGGCTGGAAATGATTTGACAGGTGCGAAGGTAACAAGAATAAGAACTATGGCAAGATTTGTAGATGCTGCTAATTTTTCTGGTGCGACTAATCCTTTTGGTNCTCCAGATCCANANGCAGAGTTTCCNAGAGAGGTNTANTACATAGATCGTAAATCAGCAGAAAATAGAACTGTAGTTCAATTTGAATTAGCAGCANTNTTTGATATGGCTGGTATTCGTGCGCCAAAACGTCAATGNACTAGAGATGTTTTNCCATCTATAGGNACATTTATAGGATGAANTGGAAAGATAGTGCATTGGTTCATGCGAAAGACCAAGANCCTAAAGAAGCTGTNGGTTTAGTNTTAAANNTAAAAGGNAAAGAAAGATATTTTCCTTGTCGTAATTTNTCAATGACAGCACATCAATGTTTTATTCTTGATCCAGAAGATTATGTGAAAGCAGATAANTTAGGAGATATTATTGGAGTTTTTCATAGTCATCCTGTNNCNTCACCAGAACCTACNCANGCAGANAANGTNAGTTGTGAGGAAAGTAATTTACCTTGGTANATAGTTAATCCNAAGTTAGANACATGGGGATATTATGAGCCACAAGGTTATAAAGCACCACTNATAGGAAGAGAATGGGTTTGGGGNATAACAGATTGTTGGGCATTAGTTCGTGATTATTATCAACAGAAAAAGCATATAAGTTTATTGGATTATGAACGAAATATGTCTCCAGAAGAATTTTTAGTAAATCCTTTGTTTGAAAAATATGCAATACAAACTGGATTTAGAGAACTTGATAAAGATGAAAATTTAGAAAAAGGTGATGTATTATTGATGTCAATATTGCATCCAACTTTAAATCATGTAGCTATTTTTTTAGGAGATATGGTTTTACATCATTTAGCCGATAGACTATCTTGTAGAGAGCCATATTCTGAGTGGTTACAAAAATGTACTGGTAAGAGGTATCGTTATGCTCAGAAAAATTAAATTACATGGAGAACTTGCTGAGTTTTTAGGTCAAGATGAATTTGAGGCTGTTGTAAAAACTACAGCAGAAGCAGTTAAATTTTTAATAACAAATTTTCCAAAATTAGAAGCATATATGAGTAATAGATATTATCAAATATTAGTTGGAGATAATGAATTAGATAAAGATCAAATACATGATCCTGTAGGAAAATCAGAAATACATTTTGTGCCTGTTATAACAGGTGCTGGAGGTAGCACTTTTAACAGAATTTTATTAGGTGGTGCTTTAATTGGTGCATCATTTTTATTTCCCGGTGCTGGAATGTTTGCTGGAGGTTCAGCAGCAGCCAAAGCAGCAGCAGCAGCTTCCCCATTTATGGCTGGAGTTGGTACGGCTCTTAGTGCTGTTGGTGCAGGGTTGGTTCTAAATGGTGTTTCTGAGATATTATTTCCATTGCCAGATTTTGATGAGCCAGAAGACGATCCAAGAATATCTTTTAACTTTTCTGGGGTGCAAAATACAAGTCGAGCCGGAACGGCACATCCTATTGTATATGGAGAAATCGTGTGTGGATCTGTTGTGATCTCTGCTTCTGTTGATACGAATCAGGTGGTTGCATGACAAAGAAAATTATTAAAGGTGCTGGTGGCCCTCCTACTCCTCCTACTCCGTATCGTGCGCCTGACACTTTAAATAGTAAACAGTTTGCGACAATACAAGATTTGTTATCGGAAGGCGAGATAGAAGGATTTGCGACACCATCAAAAGCTGGAATTGCTAAAAGTTCTGCTGATTATTTAACAGCAGCACAAAAAGATATATTTTTGAATAACACACCAATACTTAATGAAAACGCTAGTAACAGTAGCCCAGCAGATGCAGATTTTAATTTTCAAAGCGTTGTATTAGACGCACGTTTTGGTACGAATAACCAACTTGTTATACCGGGCATTGAATCAAGTGATCCTATAAACTCAAGCCCTATAGCTGGCTTTCCTAGACCTTGTACAGTTGCTAATGGTGGTGTTTCACAAGCTATATCTCTTAATAAAGATGCAGTTAGAGTAACAATATCTTTTGCTCAATTACAAAAAGCAGAAGACAATGGGGACTTATTAGGTTCAAGCGTTGAACTAAAAATACAATTACAAACTAATAATGGAACTTTCCAGACAAAAATTCAAGAAACAATTACTGGAAGATCTGCTGATTTATATTCAAAGGAATATCGTGTTAATTTACCAGTTACATATTCGCAAGCTGAAATAAAAGTTCTACGAGTTACAGCAGATAGCACAACATCACAATTAAAGGATGAATTTAGTGTTTCTGTTATGCAAGAGATAGTAGATGATCCACAGACATATCCTGACTCTGCATATGCACAATTAAGAATAGACTCTGAACAATTTAGTGCAATACCAAAAAGAGCATACAGAATAAGAGGAATAAAAGTAAGAATACCAGCAGCAAATGGAGGATTAACTCCAACAGTTAATTTACAGACAGGTCGTATTGAATACCCAGAAAACTACGTCTTTAACGGACAAATGGCAGCAGCAACTTGGTGTAGTTGCCCTGCCATGATACTTCTTGACCTTCTCACGACCAAAAGATATGGATTTGGCACTCATATAGCTCCTAATCAAGCTAATGATGCCGAGTTATATGAAAATTTAGATTTATATAGTTTTGTTGCTGCAAGTAGGTATGCAAACGAGTTGGTTGATGATGGATTTGGAGGACAAGAGGCAAGGTTTAGTTGCAATGTAAACATACAATCATCGAAAGAAGCATTTGATCTTATAAAAGACTTGGCATCAATAATGAGATGTATTCCAGTATGGTCGCAAGGATCTATTTCAATAGTTCAAGATTCACCAACTGATCCAAGCTATTTGTTTAGCTTGGCTAATGTAACTCCAGAAGGTTTTAGTTATACAGGTTCAAGTCTTAAACAAAGACATTCTGTTGTAAGTGTCAGCTATTTTAATATGGATTCTAGAGAGATGGACTTTGAAGTTTATGGTGACGGCAATAGCACAGCAGAAGTTAATAGAAGGGCAAAACTTGGAATAGTTTATAAACAGGTAAAAAGTTTTGGTTGTACTTCTAGGGGACAAGCGCAGCGTTTAGCTCGTTCAATTGTCTTCTCTGAAGAACAAGAATCTGAGGTTATAAATTTTTCTACATCAATGGACGCTGGTGCAATAGTTAGGCCGGGAAGTGTTATTGCTGTAAATGATCCAGTAAGGCAAGGAGACAGAAGATCTGGTCGTATTGCTGCTGCTACGACAACACAAATCACAGTTGATGATACTGCTGATCTTGATAGTTTTGGAGGTGGTAATAAACAGGTAAGCGTTATTATGCCTGATGGAAATGTTGAGAAAAAAAGTTGTACTGTTGTTGGAGATAAAATAGATCTTACAAGCGCACTTAGTACGACACCTAATGTAAATTCTATTTGGTTATTAGAAAGTGACGGAACTGGAGAAGAACCGCAAACTTTTAGAGTTGTAAGCGTAGAAGAGCAAGATGGTGTTAATTATTCTATTAGTGCGTTAGCTTATCGGTCTGACAAATATACAAATATAGAATCAACAGATTTCCCCACTTTACCAGCAAGAAANATATCAAANCTNAATGANNTAAAACCAGCACCAACTATTAAATTACCTATATTAGAAGAAATAGTTGTTGTAAATAATATTGCAATAAATAGATTACTAATATCTTGGCAGCCTGTAGCTGGAGTTACTCAATATCAGGTTCAATATAGATTTCAAAATACTAACTGGGTTACTGAAATTGTATTTAGACCTGATATAGAAATCATGAATACGCAAGCTGGAACTTATGATATAAAAATATTTTCATTTAATGCTGCTGGTCAACTATCCTCTACTCCGTCATCAACACAGTTTAATGCACAAGGAAAAACAGCAGTTCCAAATAATGTGCAAAATCTTACACTAGAACCTGTAAACGATAAGTTAGTAAGACTAAGGTGGGACAAGTCTGTTGATGCAGACGTTTTGCATGGAGGTCGAGTCTATATTCGACACTCAAATAAGACTGATGGTACAGGAACTTTTGCTAACTCTGTAGATCTTGTACAAGCTGCTGCTGGTAATACTACAGAAGCAGTTGTACCAGCACTTGAGGGAGAGTACATTTTAAAATTTAGAGATGATGGAGAAAGATTTAGTACAGGAGAAACAAGTGTAATTTTAGATTTACCAGACTTGGTAGATGCACAAGTAATTCTTACAGAAAGAGATGATGATAACAATTATCCGGGTACTAAAACTCGCACAAGCACTACCAGTAACGTTTTAAGTCTTACTAATCCAGCAGCTACTAATGGACTTACAGGTACTTATGATTTTCAAAACACAGTAGATTTAGGTGGTGTGTTTTCTCTTAATTTAAAAAGAATATTACAGACTATTGGAATTGAAATTGGTAATACTATTGAATCACAAATTCCAGATTTACCTCCAAGTCTAGGAGGCCCTGCTGGTGGTGGNTGGGATAANTATGCAACTAATGGTAATTTTGATGGTACTGCGATTGAAGATGTTAATGCTCAAATGGTAGTAAGAACGACTCAAGGAAACCCATCTAGTTCGCCAACATATACAGCATTTAATACTTTTGCAAACGGAACATTTAAGGGAAGAGGATTTCAATTTAGATTAAATTTAACTTCTGAAAATACAGGTCATAATATTAATGTTATTCAAGCTGGATTTGTTGCATCATTTGAGTCAAGAACTGAAAGGAGCTATCAAACAGGAAGTGGAACATCTACCGCACCACAACAATCTGGTACTTCTTCATCTGGATTAGACGTAACTTTTGCAAAACCATTTTTTGTAGGTACTTCTAGTTTAGGAGGTGCTAATGCTTTCTTACCTTCAGTTGGCATTACTATACAAAACGCATCTGATGGAGACTATTTTGTTTTGTCGGGGGTTACAGGCACAGGCTTTAATATTAAGATAAAAAATGGTACAAGTTTTATAGATAAACAATTTACATTCCAAGCTGTCGGTTACGGCAAAGGGGTGTAATATGGAGGAAAGTATTTTTTAAATGGCACAAGTAGCTAACAAAGATATTGCAAATAGTTCTGGTGCTGGAGTAAGAGCAGACCTTAACCTTGCGTTAGCTGCTGAAGCGTCAAATAATTTTGGAGACAAAGCACAAGCTGGTCAAGTTTTACCTTGTGAATTGGTAGCAGATAGTTCCACTACACCTAAAAAATTATTAATTAGGTCAACTACAGGAGATGATGGTACTTCTGGTACAACTCCTACATATTTTGATGTTGGTAATTTAGATGAGGCAAATCTAGGACTTGTAAAAAGGGCTGGAGACACGCTAACAGGCCCATTATTAGTAGACGATGGCTCTGGAGCAAGTAGTCCAGCATTAAGTTTTGATGGAGACAGCGATACTGGAATTTTTAGGTCAGCAGCAAATACAATGGGATTTTCTACTGCTGGCACACAAAGAGTTGGTATAAGTAATGCTGGATTGGATATGCTTAACGCATTGCCAATTAGATTTCAAGACTCAAGCGGTTCTCCTTTCGTTTCTATTCAATCTCCATCTTCTTTATCTGGAAATGTAGCTCTTACTTTACCCTCATCAATTACTAATGGTGGTTTTTTGCAAACGGATGGATCTGGAAATTTAAGCTTTCAAATTGTAGCTGGTGTACCTACTGGTTCTGTTTTTTGTTTAGCTGTTAATACAGTTCCAACAGGTTATGTTAAATGCGATGGTTCTTCATATTCGAGAACAGGAACATATGCTGCTTTGTTTGCAATCATAGGTACTACTTATGGGGCTGCTGATAGCAGTCATTTTAATGTTCCAGATTTACGAGGAGAATTTGTTAGAGGTTTTGACGACAGTAGAGGTGTTGACTCAGGCAGAGATGTAGGAACAGCACAAGGTGGACAAAACCAACAGCACAACCACCCAGCAACTTCTAACGCATCTGTATCTGACTCAGGCCACTTCCATCATTCATTTAAGTTAGGTAATGCTGGACAGTCACGATTTAACAGTACCTTAAATGCCAATGTCACCCCTGCATCTGGTACTGGTGCTGCTAACTTGAATGAAGGATATAATATAGTCAGCAGATCTGAAGAAGCAGATGTAGGTAAAACTTCAACTAAAACAACAGGAGTTAATGTTAATGTTAGTACAAATACTAGCAATGATGGTGGTAACGAAGCTAGACCTCGTAATATAGCAATGCTCTACATTATTAAAATTTAATTATGGCTATTTCACCGGGTACATATAACATAACAATGCAAAGAAGAGCAGATTATTCTGTACAGCTAGTTTTTAAAGATTCTAGTAATAATGCAATTAATCTTACTGGATATACAGTTTATGCTCAATGTTGGGACGAGGGAAGAAATATAAAATATGGAGATTTTGCGGTTACATATACAAATCGTGCTTCTGGTACTATAGACATTGCTTTAACAGATGCACAAACAGCTACTTTCCTAGCAGATAAACTTTCTTATGATGTTTTACTAGAAAATCCATCAGGATTGCGAGAGTACTACCTTGAAGGTGTTATAACTATGTCAGAAGGATATACATCACCATGACTTCAGTTAACATAACAACTACTAAAAATACTGTTACTGTTAATGAAGGGGATGCAACAGTTGTTACTGTCGCAACTCAAGGCCCTCAAGGAGCAAGTTTTGATTTGCAAGAAACTAACAAAGTTGATGGATCGGTGATTTATTACGATCAAACTTCTGCTACATTTAAAGCAGACGCAACTACTACCAAACTTACACTCGTAGACGGAGGAAATTTCTGAAATGGCAAACACGATCAGAATTAAAAGATCCACAGGATCATCAGCACCAGCTAGTTTAGAAAATGCTGAATTAGCGTTTGCTGAAGGTAGTAAAAAGCTATTTGTGGGAGTGGGTACAGGGGGATCGGGAGGTTCCGCTACGACTATTGAAGCGATTGGTGGTTCTGGTAGCTTTGCTGATTTATTTACAAGCAGAACACAGAATACATTTTTAGCTGCACCAAATGGTAGTAACGGTGCTGCAACATTCAGAGCTATGGTGGCTGCTGATGTACCTTCGTTAGCTCATACAAAAATAAGTGATTTTGATACAGGTGTAAGAACAAATAGATTAGATCAAATGGCTGCACCAACAGGTTCAGTCTCAATGAATAGTCAGACAATAACTAACCTAGCTGATCCAGTAAATACACAAGATGCTGCAACTCGTGGCTTCGTTGAGGCTACTGCACAAGGACTTGATGTAAAAGATAGCTGTAAAGCAGCAACAACAGGAAATATAACAATCTCGACTGCACTTAATAATGGAGACACGCTAGATGGTGTAACTCTTGCAACTAATGATCGTGTATTAGTCAAAGACCAAAGTACTTCTTCGGAGAACGGTATTTACGTAGTTGGGTCTTCTCCAGCAAGAGCTAGTGATTTAGCTGCTGGCTCTGACGCTGCTGGTATGTTTACCTTTGTTGAGCAAGGAACTGTTAATGCTGACAACGGTTTTGTTTGTACAAGTAATAAGGGAAGCGCAGTCACAGGCACGAATAATCTTACCTTTGCACAATTTTCTGGGGCAGGTCAAATAACAGCAGGGGATGGACTTGATAAGTCTGGTAATACACTTTCTGTTGATTTAAAAGCTAATGGTGGACTTGTTATTGAATCTACTGAAATTGCTGTTGATCTTGCTGCTAGTTCTATAACAGGAACACTAGCAATAAGTGATGGTGGAACAGGTGCTACAAGTGCAAGTGCAGCTAGAACAGCTTTAGGACTTGCTATAGGAACAAATGTTCAAGCTTATGATGCAGACTTAGATGCGTTATCTGGTTGTCAATCTGGTGCTGCAGCAGCTTTAGCTGCATTAACTTCAACTGAAGTGGCTATTCTCGATGGAGCAACAGTAAGCACTGCTGAGTTAAATATTATGGATGGTGATACATCTGCGACTTCTACAACTTTGGCAGCAGCAGATCGTATGGTTATGAACGATGCTGGAACGATGGTACAAGTTGCGTTATCTGATTTGGTTACATTTCTAGAGAACGAAAGTGTGTCAGGCTTCAATATTGATGGGGGATCTTACTAGAAACTAATCATTAGGAGGTTAAACCAATGGCTAACGAAATTAGACTTAAACGTGGTTCTGGTAGTGATCCTAGTGCTAGTGATTTAGTAACTGGAGAAGTAGCGGTAAGAACGGATACTGGTAAGTTATTTACTAAGAAAGATGATGGAACGGTAGCTGAAATATCAGGTGGTGGAACTGGTACTACAATTAACAACAATGCTGACAACCTAATAATCACTGGTTCTGGTACAGCAAATACTTTAAATGCAGAGTCATCATTAACTTATGATGGGGCTGGTACACTTGCACTTTTATCAACTGATGCTGGTAGTTCTGCTGCACCAATAATTGAACTTTATAGAAACAGTGCATCTCCAGCAGATGCAGATTATTTAGGACAGATTAAATTTACAGGCGAAAGTGACGATGGAAGTAAAGAAGTTTATGCAAAAGTCACAGGTAAAATTGATGATGCAAGTTCTGGAACAGAAGATGGGATTATTGAATTTGCACATAGAAAGGCTGGTTCAAATGTAATTACAGCGAGATTTACAAGTACAGCATTTAAATTAATAAATGGAACTGAACTTGAAGCCGAAGGTGGGGCTACTGTTACAGGCAATATATCCGTATCAGGAACAGTTGATGGTCGTGACGTAGCNGCNGATGGTACAAAACTTGATGGNATAGAAGCAGGTGCTACTGCTGACCAAACTAAGTCTGATATAGATGCTCTTGGTATCGCAGCTAGTACAGCAACTACACTCGCAACAGCTAGAACTATAGCAGGTGTTAGCTTTGATGGTTCTGCAAATATATCTCTTAATAACAACGCAATAACTAATGGTGCTGGCTACATCACAGGGTCTTCTTTAAATGCAAGTAATCTTTCCTCTGGAACTATTCCTGATGCAAGATTCCCATCAACATTACCAGCAATCAGTGGAGCTAATCTTACTAACTTACCTTCTAGCGGATTAAGTTCTGACGCACAAAGAAACACAGTTGGTGGCACTAATGCTGGTGGTTCTTTTACTTCTGGTACTTATCCTTCTGGAGGTATTAATAACACTGTTTTTGGATACAATGCTGGCACAAATATCACTGATGGAGATAGCAACATTGCTATCGGGAATGGAGCATTGGCAAGCCAAAACTCAGGTACAGTAACGGGTTCAAGCAATATTGCGATAGGTTTTAATACTAATTCTTTAACAAGTGGCTATCATAATATCCACTTAGGTATGAACGCTGGATATTTTTTAACAACGGGATATTACAATGTTGCATTAGGTAGAGATAGCTTTAAAGTGGCTACTACTGCAAGTGAAAATACTTGCCTTGGATTTAGTGCAGGTAAACAAATAACTACGGCAGTAAATAACACAATTTTGGGGGCAGATGCAGCTAATACAATCACTACAGGAGGAAACAACTTAGTACTAGGTCATAACGCACAGCCTAGTAGTAATACGGTAAGTAATGAAATTACTTTAGGAGATACAAGTATAAGTAAGTTTAGAGTACCAGCTTTAAATTTTGTAATTAAAAGCAGTACAGCCACCCAAGGTCATGTACTAACAGTAGACTCTAACGGTGAAGCTGGATTTGCAGCTGCTGGCGGTGGTGTAGATAGTGATTCTAACAATAATACTTTAGGTGGTTCTAATGCTGGTGATAGCATTACCACTGGAACAGACAATACATTTTTTGGTAAAGACGCTGGTACTGATATTACTGACGGTCAATACAATACATTTATTGGAAGTCTTGCAGGGTCAAATACAAACTCTGGAACTTATTTAAATACTTTTGTTGGGTATAATGCTGGTGTTAATAATGGTAATGGTAACCATAATGTTTTTCTAGGAGCAAATGTTGGGTTAAATAACGAGGCTTGGGACAATGTTTTTATAGGAAATTATAGTGGTGACGCTAATACTTCGGGAACCCAAAATCTATTTGCAGGTAAAAGTTCTGGAACTGCAAATACTACAGGTTCTTACAACGTCTGTCTAGGACATGAAGCTGGTAAATCACTTACTACTTCTTCTTATGGAGTGTATATTGGATATCAAGCTGGTGAAACTTACAGTAATGAAAACCAATTTGGAGCTTCTGCGATATGTATTGGTGCTCAATCTGGCGAAAATGCAACAGGAGTTAAAAACACTATTCTAGGTACTAAAGCTGGTCAAAGTATGGGATCGGCGGCAAATTGTGTATTTATTGGAAATGAAACAGCAAAAAACAGAACTGGTAATTTTAATGTTGCGATTGGTCCATCAGCTTTACCCGTAGCTGGGGCTGGTGCTAATACAGTTGCAGTCGGATTTTATAGTGGTGGAGCTTTAACTTCGGGCGATGACTGCGTTTTTCTAGGGCATCAAGCAGGTGATAATGGTACTACGGGTGACAACAATATTTGCATAGGTGCTAACTCAGATTTAAGTGCAGCAGATGTATCTAATGAGATCACATTAGGAAATAGCTCTGTTACCAAATTTAGGATTCCCGGATTAAGTTTTTCAATATCTGCTCATGCCGTTATTAATGGCGGTGTGTTTTATGAAAATGCTCAAACGGTCAGCAGCGATTATACTGTTACTAGCGGTAACAACGCTATGAGTGCTGGGCCGATAACTATTGACAACGGAGTTACCGTTACAGTACCTTCTGATTCTACCCTTACTATTGTCTAATTATGGCTGAACGTACCACAGAAGAAATTGCAACTATTTTTACTAATGCTGGAGATAGCGTTACTGTAATAAATGAACTTGCAGCATTATCATCTTTAACAGATGAACAAAAAGCTGAGATTAAAAGAAATGTAGAACATCTTGAGATTATTAAGGCTTACAAAAAAGAAGATGGAACGACATCAATTTGGACAAGTGAAGACTTTACTGCTCAAGACGCTGCCGTTACATTGGGTAAAAGTAAGTATTAAATATGTCTTTAACATTTGACGGCAGTACCAATACTATTTCTGGTTTAGTAATAAATTCAACAAATATTACTGATGGCTCTATTGTTAACGCTGATATAAGTGCAAGTGCAGCTATAGCAAGTACAAAACTTTCTGGAGTAACCTCTGGAATAACAATGGCAGACATATGGAGAGTTAGTGCACAATTTACTACAGGCAATGGTTATACCTATATAACTTCTAATTGGGAAAGAGCCGATACTGGTAATTCTGGAAAGATAGGAACAGGAATGACAGAAAGTAGCGGAGTTTTCACATATCCTTCAACTGGTATATATTTGGTACAATATGGTGCTTGGGGTAATGCTGGCGTTAATGGTTCTGTACACACTGCTGGTTTAAATATACAATCTACTGTAGATAATGGAAGTAATTTTACATTTGATGCTGGTATGTATTTTTCCATTCCAAATGTTTCAACATACTCTTACGGTGGTGGTACTTGTCAACATATGTTTGATGTAACTAATGTTTCAACTCATAAATCAAGGATGGCTGTATATAGTAGCAGTAATCTTACATGGGAAGCTTCTACAACTGGAACCAATGTTTATGTTTCATTTACTAGATTGGGAGATACATAATGCGACCTACACATATTGAAAATTATTTAGTAACAGTAAGAAATGGTCAATGGTTTGGTTGGTCTGATTCTAAAAATAAAATTTATGCGAATTTAATAGTGCATGATGGTGGTACAAAACCAACTGAAAAAGAATGTACAGACGGACTTGCTACACTACAAGCTGCATGGGATTTAGAAAATGATAGTTACAAATCTAAAAGAAGAGCAGAATATCCAGATTATGCTAGTCAATTAGACGATATATACCATAATGGAATAGATGGCTGGAAAGCTACAATTAAAGCAATTAAAGACAAGTATCCAAAACCATGAGTACACTCAAAGTCACAAACGTAAAACACGAAACAAGCGGACTTAACACCCTTGTCTTTGATAATGGTGGTTCGTCAGGAGGTAATGGCAGAGTTACTACAAAAGGAACAATTGGAGAAATATCTGCTATTTCTTACGCATCTACAATCACATTAGATTTTAGAACAGCTAATAATTTTTCTACGACATTAACTGGTAATGTTACCTTTGCTAACCCTTCAAACATTTCAGCAGGGCAAAGNGGTGTGATATTNATAACGCAAGATGGTACNGGCTCACGCACAGCAGCTTTTGGATCGTATTGGGACTTTAGNGAAGGCACAGCACCTACATTATCTACAGGAGCTANTGCNGTNGANATGATNGNATGGATAGCAAGATCATCTACAAAAATATCTGCACAATTTATTGGAAACTTTAGCTAATGAGTAGTATTGGAAGTCCATCTCCTTTTTTANTTGNAGGGAANAANTCTNNNACANTANGTCGTAGNTTNAGATTTAATGATGGAGATAGTACTCATCTATCAAGAACACCTAGTAATGCTGGAAATAGAAAAACTTTCACTTGGAGTGGGTGGATTAAAAGAGGAGAAATAAGTTCAACACAAGGCAGACTTTTTGGTGGTGGTGTTACTTCAACTGATTACTTTGAAGTTTATATATCTGGTGATGATCTTTTGAGAGTCATTTGGTATGCAAGCGGTCAAGTTTTTACAAATACAACAGCAAAATTTAGAGATCCATCAGCTTGGTATCATATTGTGATTGCAGTAGATACAACTCAGTCTACTGCTGCTAATCGTATAAAAATATATGTTAATGGAATTTTGCAAGCAAAAAACAATAGTAATGCTCCAAGTCAAAATTCTGATACTTCTGTCAATAATACTGTTGAACATAATATTGGTAAATATTTAACAGGTGGTGGATCTCACTATTTTGATGGTTACATAACAGAAATTAATTTTATTGATGGACAACAGCTAACACCATCATCATTTGCAGAAACAGATGCAACAACAGGGCAATGGATTCCTAAACAATACACAGGAAGTTATGGAACAAATGGATTTTATTTAAAATTTGCAGATAATTCTGGAACGACTGCAACAACACTTGGCAAAGATTCAAGTGGTAATGGTAATAACTGGACACCAAATAATTTTTCTGTAACTGCTGGTGAGGGGAATGATTCCTCAGAAGATACACCTACAAATAATTTTCCTACCTTAAACGCATTAGATATGGGTTCAACAAATAGTAGTCATCTTGTTTTTAGTAATGGTAATTTACAAGTAAAAGCAGCAAGTGGTGTTTGGGCATCAACTAGAGGATCTTTTCATGTAGCAACTGGAAAATGGTATTGGGAAGTTAAAATTGTATCAGCAGCAAGTTTAAGACCTTTTATTGGAATAATTGAAAGTGATGTAAGACTTGCAAGTAATCAAACTGAACAGAGTAATGAGTTAGGGCCGACATCGACAGGCCTAGCTTATTGGGTTGGAAGTCCTTTAATAAGGGGAGGCACTAATACAACTGGTACAAGCACAAATGTACCTTCATGCACTGTTGGAGATATTGTAGGTGTTGCTTTAGATATGGATAATAAAAAAGTATTTTTCTCTAAGAATGGTACTTTTTTTGCAAGCCAAGACCCAGCAAATAGTTCTGGCGAACTGGTTTCATTTTCAACAACAATGCAGAATGCAACAATTGCACCAGCAATACAGGTTTATAACAATACAAGTGAAGTTGCGATGAACTTTGGGCAAAGACCATTTGATTACACACCACCGACAGGATATAAAAAATTAAATAGTCAAAACTTACCAAGTCCTACAATCTTAAAACCTAATAAACATTTTGATACTTTGCTTTGGAGTGGTAATAGTTCAACCCAAGCTATTACTGGATTAAATTTTTCACCAGATTGGGTTTGGTCAAAAAGAAGAAGTGCATCTTCAAGTCATTATTTAAGTGATACCATTCGAGGTGTTCATAAAATATTATTTTCAGAATTAACTGGTGCTGAATATGATGGAACAAGTAATAATGATGGTGTAGATTCCTTTGACTCTAATGGATTTACTTTTAATAATGGAACTTATGTTGCTGACTATAATGCCAGTGGTTCAACATACGTTGGATGGAATTGGGATGCTGGAGAAACAGATAGTAAAACTTATACAGTAACAGTTGTTAATGATGGTGGTAATAAGTATAGGTTTGATGGATATGGAACTTCTGCTGTTACTCTTAGTCTTGCAAAAGGTGGTACATATACATTTAATTATCCATCTGCACATCCTTTACGCTTTTCTACTACATCAGATGGTACGCATGGAGGAGGCTCAGAATATACATCTGGGGTATCAACATACGGCAGTAGTATTACAATAACTGTCGCTTCTAATGCACCTACTCTTTATTATTATTGCAGTCAGCACTCTGGGATGGGTGGACAAGTTAATACAACGACAACACTAGGATCAAGTAATTTTGGCGGAGCAGTACAATCAATCGTTAAAGCAAATACAACATCAGGGTTTTCCATTGTTACTTATACAGGAAACGCAACTAATGGAGCTACTATTGGGCATGGTTTAGGTGTTACCCCAACTCATGTAATTTGGAAAAATAGAAGTTCTACAGAAAATTGGATAAATTGGCAGACACAGTTAGGAGATAATTGTTTATTATTAAATCTTAATAATGCAAAAATATCGGCATCTGGAAATAGTCTTTTTACTTTTGGAGATTTTAATTCAACTACATTAAAACTAGGGGCAGCAGTACAAACGAATGGAAATGGAAATTCTATGGTAGCTTACTGTTTCAGCGAAGTGGCAGGGTATAGCAAGTTTGGANCATATACAGGCAACGGAAATGCTAANTGATGGACCTTTTGTTTTTACAGGTTTTAGACCAGCACTATTTATACAAAAAAGAACAGATACATCAGGTAATTGGTATATTTTTGACAATAAAAGAAGTGGGTATAATGTAGATAACGATATGCTTGTTCCAAACGTTAGTGATGCCGAATATGATGGTGAAACTTATCCAAGATTAGATTTTGTATCTAATGGAATTAAATGGAGAGATTCTGGAAGTTCTGTTCATAACGCATCAGGTGGAACATATATTTATTTAGCATTTGCAGAATCGCCTTTCAAATATGCTAGAGCAAGGTAATATAATAATATTATGGCTTTTACATTAAACGGAAACCCACTTGCCTTAGATGTACCTTTTAAGACATCTGATGGCACTCAATACCCAGCTAACTGGTTAAGGTTATCTACTGCTGAAGAAAAAACAGATCTTGGTATTTCTGAAGTAGCTGATGCACCAGTATATGACAGTCGTTTTTATAACGGAGATGGCTCTGCAAAAGCACTTGATGATGTCAATGCAACAGATAATGATGGAAACTTGTTAAAAAATCCTGATGGAAGTCAAATTGTTATAAAAGGAGTTAAATCAGTACTAAAAGCACAGGAGAAAGCTACTGCTGGTAGTTTGTTAGCTAAATATGATTGGTACGTTGTAAGAAAATCAGAAAAAGGCACTGCAATACCTACAGCGATTACAACTTATCGTGATGCAATTAGAACTGCTTGTAATACAAGAGAAACAGAAATAACAAACTGTGCAGATACTGCAGCGTTAGTAACTCTTTACGGAACCACAGAAAAAGATGGCGTGGTAACTCCAAATATGACACAATACCCAGAAGATACTAATACCTAAATATGCTAGACCCAAGCCAAAAAAAAGCTGCTCTTGAATCTGAATTACAACAAATAGCAAAAAATTATCAAGAAGCTCAACAGGTTATGCAAAATTGTGAAAAAAAAATATATGAGATAAGAGGTGGTATTGCTGCTTGTGAAGACTTGATAAAGCAAAGCGAGAAAACTACCGAGTCTTAACTGGAATATTCCTATCAATAATTCCATACATGACATAAAGTGGTGCTAAACCTATAATTAAAAAAAGCACCATAAATGTAATTGGTACGCTTGCTTTAATTAACGCTTCTTTAATCATGCGAAAAATCTTAGACATTATTACCATCGTAACTGGAATCCTTATGCTAGGCATTTTAGGAGGTGGTTTCTTTACATATAAGTATGTAACCAGCGAACAGTTTAAAGCAAAAATAATGAATGAAGTTTTAGGCAATGTGCAGGGACTTATGCCTGATGTTTTAGAAAAAGGATTACCTGATCTTACTGGCCCATCTTTACCAGTACCACCAAAGATGGATAAGCTAAAAATATGAATTGTTGGCATTGCAAGTCAGAATTAATTTGGNGTGGTGATGAAGACTTGGAAGAAAATACAGAATATTCTATGCTCACAAATTTATCTTGCCCTAAGTGTTTTGCTTATGTAGAGGTGTATCTACCAAGAAATGCCTACGATTAATATTCCAGAAATATATATTCCAGAAATATATATTCCAGAACCATACTCACCAGATATTCCTATAGTTACTCAATATCTAGAAATAAATCCACCGGGCTGCACTTATCAACATAGAGATATAAAAAATACAGGTAATCATAATTTGTTATTAGACGACCCTAATGGTGTATATACTATTTGCGATTTTACTTTTCCTAACTTTATTCCTCCTATTTATAATCCTAACCAGATGACAATGATAGAAGAGCCATTGCCACAGGGAGGAAATCCAGAAATACCAAAAACTGAAACACCTAAAATTCCAGACGAAAAAGAAGAAGATATAGTAATACCAGAATGTCCCGGCCCGAAAGACCAGCGCGTAGGTGATTACAGAAATGCAAAGAAACTTGAAATCGTATCATCTCATCGTTTAGATGGGACAGAGTGCATAACTCTTTATGAAGACGTACCCTTCAAAGATCAATACATTCCTTCTGCTAATCAATTTATTGGTGTTTTTAGTCTTGCTTTGGTCGGTGCTTCTGCTCCAATTGTCTTACAGTTAGTAAAACCTGTTGTTAAACAAGTTATGACAAAATTGACCAAGAAGAAAAAAGAGCCAAAATCGTAGGTATAAACATAAGCAGACATTTTTACAAGCCCCTTACAGGCGATTCTGGAGGGGCATTTTTATGTTTTTTTCTCCAATACTCTGTTTTGCAAGCATTACAGCAATATTTTTTTCTTTGTTCTTTGGTAAAAAACTGTCTATTACAATTTGGGCATTGTTTTATAATGCAACCTAACTCTCCAATTTTTTTATATATACATCCTTTGTAAGTTATAAATTCTTCAATCATTTTTTTGGTTTTACGTCAATTTTGTGTGTATGAGGTACAACTTGATTTGGTGGTAGAGAAACTTGTATTCCTTCGCAAGTAGTTGCATATTTACCAACAAACTGTACACCTTTCTTTAACTGCTCTGAGCAAATAGTTAATCTGTAGAGTTCGATTTCCATTTGTAGTTTTTTAGTCAATAACTTTTGATTTTTTATATTTACCTCTGTCGCTTCTAAGCATAGCTTTGGTGCTTTGCCTAATGGAACACTTATCTGTGCANACTAATNCCATAGTTNANNTTNNAATTNTCTTTTTCAAATCTTGGNATTTCTNNNTAATATNNNANNTCTCCTGTATCTTCGTCATANATNGGTGTNCNAGTANNTNTATTCNNTNGGNNNGTTAAANNNCCACGCATCTGTCATGTATGGAGTAATTGTAAGGGTAGGAGATGCACAGACAATACCTTGGCTCATCCTAAATTGTGGATGACTAGATGGGGTTATCATTGTGGCATTGTTATTAACTACTCCAGTAGATTGGCTTTGCGGACTTGCTACTGTTGTATTCGCCAAAACCCTTGCAGGGCAAAGGATTACAGCTATTGCCCAAACGTACTTGTAGATTCTGTGGTAGTTGAGGTAGTTATGGTTCTTGTTATATTTGTGACTGTATCGAGGCCGGGAGCCATAACGCTTTCGACCAAACTGAAAGAACTGCCGGGGACTGCTACTTGCCACCTTGGAGTTGATGTTCCGTCTAAAGAAGTCCAAGTAAAGTTTACTCCTCCAACAGTTTGTTCATTAACACTTGTAGGTGTTGGGTTGATGTAACCATTAATATCTGTTGATTCTATATTGTGGCCCGAAACGCTAAATGTATAACCAGTTCGATACTGATAGCTAGTTATAGTCTCGTTTATAACAGATTCAGAAGTCGAGGAAGTTGTACTTGAGCCGGATCTGAACTGAGGCACTACAGGAGTAGCAAATACCTTGATCGGGTATATAAATACTAGCAGTAGCCAGAGTTTAGTCAATTTCTATGCTAACAGTTGTAGATCCAATACAGCTAGTACCACTCCCACCAGCAGTACAGGTATGGATACCAGAACTAAGACTCGTAAGGNCAAGNNNTCCAGCAGTNCCTCCNGANATNACNGTAGTNTGACCNCCAAGNACAGGNAAGGTNGCTATTCCAGAACTAGGTGTAATAGCAGATTGTGTTACGTCACCAGCTTGGTAACTTTCAGAAAAACTAAACGCAGATCCGGCTGTTGTAACAGTTTTGTTTGTATTGACTGCTGCTGGGACACCATTACTTAAGCTACTTAAATTAAGTCCTCCTATTGCATTGGTAACAACAGAATCACCTGTTCCTGTAGATGTGGTGACATTGTTTCCGCTTATGCTGTAGGTCGATGGTGCAGCATTGGTAATTACATAAGGTGAGTCTATGGAGATTTGTGCAGAGGTTACATACTTAGCCGTAACATTTGCATANGCTGGACTCGCTGCAACTNCAAGAAATAAGAATGGAAGAAGNNTTTTCATTTTNTAGATNNAGGGTCNATTACTTCAGCACCTTCTATTTTAATAGGTGTTATTACCCTTATAGTCTGNACCATACCTTNNTTTTCNGCAACTTTGCTGTCTTTCTCACTACGTTTTTTTGATCCCTCAAGACCAAATGTTGCTAGTGCGCCTGTTAATAAACTGGCCGGAAATGTAATATCTTTTGGCTCTGAACTGTAGCCCGGAATAGATATGTAGTTAAGTGTTACTATAAATCCACTCCAAACAACTACTCCAAGCCTTACGAAAAGACTGATAATAGCAAGTTGTTCTTCTTTATCGTCTAGACCTTCTTTTAACTTTTGGAACGGATTTTTCTTTTTCTGTTCTGTCATAGCCTTTTTCTGTATAATAGACATATATTGAGGACTCGTAAAGTGGTAGAGGTAATAGCAGCAGTAGGTGGAGCTATGATGACCGCTTGCTTTGTATCAGTTGGCTCGGTATCTTATAGGGGCAGACAATCAAGAGATGATCTTGTGCGAAATACAACAGCTATAGAATTATTAACAACAAAGATAGATGATATGCACGATGATATGAAAGAGGTATTTCATCGACTAAAAGAAGTAGAGCTTGCTGTTGCAGAAATAAAGCCAAGAAGATAGTTAATGTTTAAAGAGTTGATTTGGGTAAAAGAACAGTCATTGTCAGAAGATTTTTGTAATAAAATTATTGATAAATTTGAAACTGATCCTTACAGAAAAGCAGGAAAAGTAGATCAAAACAACCCTAGAGTTGATAAAGATATAAAAATAACAATAGAAAATACTATTACAAATAATATTTCATGGAGAGAAGAAGATGAGATTTTATATAAAGCTTTAGGTAAAGCATTATATGAATATGAAACTAACCTACAAAATATGTCTGTAAAAAAAATGGAAGGAGATAAATATAATTTACATCCTGTTTATAATTATCAGATAAAAGATACAGGATATAAGGTGCAAAAGTATGAACCTAATGGGTTTTATAATTGGCATCACGATTGGTGTATGCAAGAAGGATGGTCTAGAATTTATACTTACATCTGGTATATAAATACAATAAAAGAAGAAGATGGTGGTTGGACAGAATTTATTGATGGCACAAGAATACAACCTAAAGTCGGGAGCATACTATTTTTCCCTGCAACTTGGACTT
>FUFK010041446.1_pt1 | contig 29387 bp, 45 predicted proteins | sample 1021851 | NCBI WGS metagenome assembly FUFK01 (sample SAMEA51879418, study PRJEB19060) | metagenome
TATATATATACAACAGAGCTTGCGACAGACTGACTCCCCCCACCCATGCTTTCAAAAAAATGCTTTGGCTAGTCTCAATTGCAAGCTTGCTAGTAACAAATGCGGCAAGATCACGTAGAAAGTTTTCTTTTATTAAGCCAAGATATATTCCATTGGCACATTGCCCGGCAAGGCCACCGGGAAAGCTTGCCATGTAATCAGTTGAAAAAAGTTAAAAAGAATTATTGACAAGGCACATTTGGGCAGTTTTAACGGGCACAAGTTAAGCGCACTTGCTTAGCATTAACATTAAAACGAGCTATGAATATAATCGACTATCTAAACAACACGCAAAATCCTATTGAACTTATACAGCACAAAGAATCTGACAAGGGTTACTACGTAGCCGCTATCGAGACAGTAAAAATTGAAGGCGACACTTACAAAACTGAAATTGTTACTGATGCTAATGGCACAATACATTGGCAATTAGGCCAATCCTACCAAGTAAAATAACAATAAATAGAAAGTAATAAAATGAAATATACATTTAATTCACTATGGGAAGCTTTCGATTCAATATTGAAAGACAATAAGCAAGCGCAGTTAGAATCTACCGAGTTTGAAAATTATTTATTTACCGGCGGCATTCGATCCGGTGAAAGCTGGCAGCGTTCTTTTGATATCGATAAACTAAAAGGCCGAAATACAAGGAAGTCTTTACATGTTTACATTTCGCGCAATAGACTTGGCTTTTATGAGCTTATCAAATACGCAAACTAATAACTAATAAACCAATATATAAAAATGAATCGTATACAAGCAAACGAGATAGTAAACTCTATCGACTCAGTCGAAAAAATTAAAGCGGCCTTGCAAGCTTGCATGGATCGGGAACCTGAAAGGATAGGCAAGACCGGCACTTGGCAATACCATGCAAAAAAGCTTTTATCTTGGTTAGATGGTAGCATGGAAAGTGCGCCGCCATATCGGGTTTTCCAAGCGCAAGGCAATAAAAAGTTACCATTTTATGCCTTTTCAAGTCTTGCGCTAGCGGATTGCCCGGGCAAGGGAGATTGCGTCAAGTTTTGCTACTCTTTAAAAGCGTGGAGATATCCGGCGGCATTTTTTAGGCAAGTGCAAAATAGTTTGCTTTTACGCTTTCAAGCTGAGACAGTTGCAAATGCTTTCCATGCAATCCCGCAAGACAAGACAGTAAGATTGTTTGTAGATGGTGATTTTAAAGACGTTGCAACATTGCGCTTTTTTATGGATTTATGCAAGGCAAGACCAGACTTGCGTTGCTATGGATACAGTAAAAGCTGGCACGAGTTTATCACATTGAATGCAACCGGATACGAATGGCCTGAAAACTATTTGACTAATGCAAGCTCAGGATCTAGATGGCACAAGACTGGCATTGCAAACGCTTTCCTTGCCTTGCCAATCGTTCGCGGGCAGTTTGATGCGGTAACAGTTGAAAAGCTATTTATTCAGCAAAAATCTTATCAAGGTAAGGATATGCCAGAATCAAATGCATACCGCAAGGCAGTGCGGGAAAAGCTAAAGGCATTGACGGGTAGCAAGAAAGTCTTTGCTTGTCCCGGCAATTGCGGCAACTGTTTGCCAAGCGGCGAGCACGCTTGCGGCTCAAAATCATTCAATCAAATCACAATTGGCATTGGGGTTCATTGATGGAAAGCCAATTGATAGACGATATTTTAAGCCATCTAGACCAGTTTGAAAAGACCGGCGATTGGTTTCACTTTAGTCTTGCGCTAGATGCGCTTGACGATCTAAAAAAGGAAATAAAAAATAACTAATAACAATAAAATAGAAAGTAATAAAATGACTAAGGAAGAGAAAGAGTTAAGAGAAAAACTAGCAAAGACGATTGAGAATAGGCCTGACAGTCAACGGGTTAAGGATAGTTTCTTAATTTTCGTAGAAAACGCGCCAGTATCAATGTTATGCGATTTTGATACATGGTGCATGCGATAAAATAGAAAGTAATAAAATGAGTAAGAAAGTAACAAATAAAAACGAGCGAGCACGTGCAATGCTAGCAAAGTTCAAAGAGAAAGAATTGTTTCGCGCCGCACTAAAGGCTGGCAAGCTTCAATTCGTAGTCGTAGACGGAAAGGCCAAGTCATGAAAAAAGAATTCATTATTTGGGGAATCCCACCGAATCACGAAAACGAGACAATCCTAGTTAGCGAGAAAGCAAACATTAAAACCATGCAACAGGCTAACGAGACCGTTGAACTGCTAGCCAGCAAACACGGTTGCAAGGCGTGCCGCGTGCAAGTCATTGACTTTAGCGAGCCGCTTGTATGGGATAGCCGCGCAATGGTAAATCTATAAAAATAGAAAGTAATAAAATGAAAGTAAGCAAAATAATGAAGGCGATTTTTGGGGAATTTGAAACCCTGAAACCTGAACAGATCAAAAAGTATAGAATAGGAATTGAAAAAGACTGGAGGCTTTGGCAATTAAAAGCCGACGCTCAACATAAACAAAAATAGAAAGTAATAAAATGAGTATCAAAATAAATAATGGCTTTGAAAAAGCCGTCATAAGTTACAATCCAGCCAAGTATAAAACTAAGGCGGGAGCCGCTAAAGGACTTCACAAAGCCTTAATGAGCTACGCAAATAAAAAAGGCTTAGACACTTCAGGTCTATTTATAAAATCACCTGATGAATCTAAACTATGTAACGGCTACAAGGCTTGGTGGGTTTGCTGGGAAGGCTTTATATATGACTGGGCTATAGGTGCTAGTTTTCAAGTGACTGGCAAGTGGGGATACACTGAGCCTTACTATGGCTTTGACCTTCACTTTGTCAGTTAAATAATAACAATAAAATAGAAAGTAATAAAATGAAAGTAATAGAAAGTGAGTTCCCATACGAGGAAATAGGCAGAGAATCAGGCGATTACTTTAGCTCATGGAAAGAGGCTAAGGAAGCGGGATTTGATGATAATCAGATATGGTCTATAACTGAGTGCGAAGGCACATTCTGCTATGGTGCGCCGCACCACTATGTAAACCATATCGGACACATTGCCACGAATGAGAGGCACGATTTTGAAACCTATTACGAGGAAACAATATGAAAAAGACAAAGCACATCGCAACCGAGCACAAGCTCGTGAATAGTGAGAAGGAATTAGAGTCGGCAGTAATATTATTTGCTTGCATGGTAGGAGCCGGCCTGATAGTCTTGCTAGCTCTTGCAATGGGATAGAACCCTCAGTTATTGCACAAGGAATTAACACTCAGAAGCCCTACAAGGGCTTGCAATATCAATCTAGGGGTGACACCCTTGCAAACAATCAAAACGTCTTCTAGGGGCATTAGAAGCCCTTAGAGGGCGCATTACGTCATACATGATAGAACATAGTTTATCGGCAGAATCTAGGGCTAGCGCAGTCAAATGCATGGAAAGCTTCAAGGATAAAATAGAGATGCTAATGAAGGCAGGGGATATCCTCGACCATTGCACAAGCGGCAGATCGACCAGTGAGGAGACCGCTAAAGCAAGAGCACGGTCGCTAAAGATATGGAAGGAAACAGGTTGCAACATATCGCAAGCCGCAGAGCAGGGCGGTGCAGATAAGGGGAGCTTCCGCAGATGGCTAATCAAAAAAGGCTACCATACCCCAAAAGCTAAGTGACTTGCTACAAGATTGCTTACACTAGGCGAGACATGCCTAAGACTTGCGAGGCTATGAAACACGCCCATACGGAGGGGCAAGCACTAAAGCATTTGGTTACTGGTAACAGTAAGAAAGGCTACAAGCTCAAACGTAGTGGGGTAGCCATTGAACTGATAAACATAAAGAAAATTAAGGGGGGTTGACAGGTGGTGTATAATGCTCAAATTTCACAGTTTATCGGAGCAAGCGGCTTTACAGGTTAGCCCAAGTCTGAGTAAGTGGTTGCATAGTTTGACCGAAACCCGACTATGCATAAAAGGTTTGCAGTAATGCAGGAACAGCCAAGGTTAGCGTAATACAGGACTTACCACGCGCGACGATCCAAGGCACTATCGAAGGCGGGAACACTCATAATTTGAGGCTCTAGCAAGGCATAGGTTTGACCAGTCATGGGGAACCTATGTCTAACGAGAAGCAACTCTAATTTGAACGAGGCTAAAAAGGCATTGACCTTACAACTAATTCACATGATAAAGCTATCACATGAATAAGAAAACTGATAAGAAAACTGCTCTACTGGATGTAGAAATAATCCTGTATAGACACGCCGCCAAAGCAGAGACTGAAGGAACAAACCTTCTCACATTAAAGTCAATGTGTAGGCAAGCCATTGATCAATGTGTCATGGGATGCAAGGCATCGGAGTTTTACCTCGTAGTATCAGGTCGCGATAACTTTCGCAAGACACTCTACCCCAAGTATAAAGGTAACAGGGGAGAAAAGCCGCCCTTATATACTCCATTGAGCAAGGCTATAAAAAAGATGTATGCGGATAGGTGGTATCAGCATGACCAGTTAGAAGCTGACGATTTACTAGGCATAATATCTACCAATGGAAAGGTAGACAATCCGATTATCTGTAGCATAGATAAGGATATGCTGTCTGTTGCTGGGTGGCACTACAACTGGGACAAGGATGATTGGCCTACCTACGTGAGCCAAGAGGAAGCAGATCACAACTGGCTAGTGCAACTACTTATGGGTGATAGCACCGATTGCATTGAGGGCATGAAGGGCATCGGCAAGGTGAAGGCAGAGAAACTAATTAAGAAGTATAGGAACCCAGAGCTTAGTGTTCCAGAGCAAGCCAAGCACATCTATGAAAAAGAAAATTTTTCTCTTGACCAGTATTACGCCTGTCTAAACACTGTGACCATCTGGAGGAAACCATTACCAAAGGAACTCTTAGATAACGAACTAATCACAGACATAGTAAAAACCATACCAACACTAGAATAATGGATATAAAACAAGAAAACATCGAGCGCATACAAACGCGCATAGATATGATACGCCAAGAGTCACGTGCTCTTTCCTACCGCATTGAGAGAATGACAGAGCAGCGCAAGGCTCTTTCACAAGAGAAAAGCAGACTCAAGGATAGACTTGAAGCTGTTAATTCAATACCTACCACAGAACTTATTGAGGGTGTAGACGAAGCCCTTGCCAACCTAAGCATCAGAGGATAATACCATGACAACATCACAAAAAATAAAAAGCATGATCATCAGTCAAATTAATCAAGACGTAAACGCAGCTTGTGAAAATGAAAGCATTAGCGGTTTTGAGTATGAAGAGTTGCTGGATATACTTATCGAGACTAGCAAGCTAGAGACTTTACATCAAACTGAACATGAGATGCGACAAGCATAGGTTCGGCAAGATATACGCCATCGCTTGCGGCTCATACGTCAAGGTAGGGATGACATACGATTCGGTAAAGGAACGCATGAAATCCTTACAGACAGCGAATCCTATTCAAATGAGCATTATGTTTGAAGCCGCCGTCGATGAGCAACAGCTAGGTGCTACAACTGGTCAGGTCGAATACGCCATTCATCAGAAACTAGAAGCCTTCAAGGTTCGTGGAGAATGGTTCCAGATTGATAGATCACAAGTAATTAGTGCCATCCTAGAAGTCATTGAGGGGTGGGAGCCTGTAACTAAAGTTAAAGATACCCTGCCGTGTAAAACGTTCATGGTGCGAGTGACTGAGGAACAAATGAAATACCTAGACAGCCGCATACAGAACCAAACTATCTCTAACTGGTTGCATCGCGCCATTTGCGAAAGGATCGAGCGAGAGAAAAAGCTTGCATCCCAGCAATCCTTCTAATTTTTAACCATAAACCAAACTAAATAATAATATGAAAATAGAAGTTCACACCAAAGAAATTGACCCACACACAGAAGTGTTTGCCCTAGACGTAGACGAGGCATCATTGCAGCGTTTGCAGTATGGGGAAGTTGGAAGCCCTCATCCCTATGTCAAGGTAGCTGATGTTACCGAAGCCTTGAAACCCAAGTCTCTACGCACAGACAAGGAGCGTATGGATTTAATTGATGATGAGGGATACACTTATTGCTATCACATTTGCTCTGGAGCCATTACTGGTAGAGCACATAGATTTGTAGCCTTGTTCTCTCCTGAAGGACAACAGCTTACAGATACTAGCCACGCCTTTGAAACCTTAAGAGAGGCATTGGATTATGTCTTAGACATGAAAGAGATTAAGTAGTATGAAACTATTTATGGACGGCTTCGACGATTGCATAGCGGGTGTTGTGCATAGGTATGGTCAACCTACCATTGTCTGCTACGACAAGGAGAAAGTCTTAGAGCAGTTGATGGATGATGGGATGACCGACGAGGAAGCCATAGAATATTTCGAGTATAATCAGATAGGAGCTTGGGTGGGTGAACAGACCCCATGCTTCATCTCTCCTTTTGACGAAGAAGAATTAGATTGGGGGTAGAAAAGCCATATAATTCAGGTCAGTGGACTAAGGCTCGATACAGGAGCTTTATCATGTCTGCCTTGCGTCGTGCTCAATGGCCTGTTAAGTATGAAGCTATTCGATCTGCCTTTGTTCGTGATGGTGTGAACCCCGCAACAGGGCGCAAGTGTAAGCTGCACAAGTGCTCTGTTTGCGGGGAACTATTTCCTGCCAAAGATATGAGAGCAGATCACATTGACCCCATTGTGCCGGTCACTGGCTTTGACAACTGGGATGCGCTCATAGCCAGACTGTTCTGTGAGATAGGTGGGTTCCAAGCTATCTGTGTGGAGTGCCATTCAATCAAGACCAAGGCAGAGAATGCAGAGCGAAAGAAAAATAAAAATAATGCTTGATTCCTTATTTAAATTTCTTCAACATCAATAAATCACTAACTAATAATATTATGTCTAGAACTAAACCAAGATCAACAGGGTCTTCAAACCCTGCTACCAAGTTCCTTCAATGGAACACACAAACTTCCGCATGGGAGTTTTACGATAAAGAAGCCCAAGAGTCTAAAATACTACCACAAGACACAGGGTTCATTATCCTCGACCAACTCATCACCGCCAAGGGCTGGGACGATAGAAAGAATAGCGCAATCTGGGCTAACGAAGTGTATACTGTCGGAGACAAACTTACTCTCCGCAACAAGGACGGTATCATCGCTACCGGCATCTGGTCAGAAGTAAAGACTGTGCATGGTGTTAAGTTCACCAAGTCTGTCTACGCTATGGCTAAGGTTGGTGCAGGTTATGAGCTTGTTAACTTTCAACTCAAGGGCTGTGCTCTCACAGCATGGATTGAATTTGAAGACAGGGTTGGTGGCTCCAATACATTAGAAGGAGACGTTGTAGTAGCAGTTACCGAGGCAGTCGAAGACCGCAAGGGTGCTGTAAGTTATAACAGACCAGTCTTTAACATTGTATCCAACACGCTGTCCAACGAGGCTGCTCTAAAGGCAGATATGATGGATGGCACGCTACAGGAATACCTGTCCTCCTACCTCAAGGTAGAGAAGCCCACTGAGGACGATGAAGAGGAAGAGAGCGAGCTAGAAATTGCCTACTCTGAGCCTGAAGTCATCGCAAACCCTTTCTAGGCATATGGGGCTAGCCCTTCTCCTTCGGGGGAGGGGCTTTATTTTATAATGGTTAAGAAAACTAACCCAAAGGATGCTTGTGGCATAAAGAAAGTGCCGCTATCAGGTATGCCGGCTAACGTGCTACTTGAAGCAGGGCTTGTGAAACTACACGGAGACTTGAAGTATGGCAGGTTCAACTGGCGTGAAGCGGGTGTTAGAGGCTCCGTATACTACGACGCTGCCTTTCGTCATCTAGCCGCTTGGTATGAGGGAGAAGACAACGATCCAGACTCTGGACTGCACCACATCTCCCACGCCATAACAGGGCTTGCCGTCTTAAGAGACTCAATCATGAGGGGCAACTGGGTCGATGATAGACCAGAGCCTACCCCCAACATCGTATCAGAACTAAACAAACAAGCTATTAAGATTATAGAAAAGAATGGATCAACCTCATAACTTAGAAGCAGAAGAGGCGTTACTAGCCTGTTGCCTACTAGATAATGCTGCCTACGATAGCATCAGCACCATTGTCAACGCAGATGATTTCTACGGCAACTCCAATAAAATAATCTTCAAGGCTATATCTAAGTTATGTTCTTCCGGCAAAGGGTTCTCTGAACTCGACCTTGATGAGTTTCTAAAGCGTGAAGGCACAGATAAGGAAGCAGGTGGACTTAGCAATATAATGTATATACAGGGGCAAGCCAGTAGCTCCTTGCAGATAAGTAGCCATGCCAAGATTATAAAAGAGAAGTCTAAGTTACGTCAGATCATTCGCACCTCTCGCATCGCCATTGAATCAGCGAAAGAAAACCAAGACCCGGACGTAATCATTGCTGACATCGAAAGGGCTGTCACCGCCACCCTAGATAACAACTCTACCAATGATCCATCCATCAGAGTAGCCGCTGAGTCCTTGCGTGAGGACTTCAAGAAGATGGAGGAGGGAACATACGATACCTTCGCCCTGCCAACTAGAATCAAACAATTAGATGAGAAGCTCAGTGCTGGCGGCATAGCCAATGGAGAGGTAATGGTTGTTGCTGCTCCTACCTCCTGCGGTAAGACTTGCATCGCTCTCAACATAGCCCTACAGAACGGTGTAACTCACAGCAAGCCGGGTCTATACTTCTCCTTTGAGATGCAAGCCAAGAGTCTAGCAAAGCGTATGATACAGACCTGCTCTGCTGTGAACCTCAACCAGTTCCAAGATGGTGTGCTATCCGCAGAGAAACAGAAGCGGGTGTGGGATGCTACTGACAGGGTAGAGAATGCGCCTATATTCACAGAGCACTACGTCAGGAATGTTGATGAACTTCGGTCACGTGCTCGTATGTATAAACGCAAGCACAAGATTGAATGGATTGTGATAGACTACCTGCAGCTTGTTCCTTGGAACACTAAATTAAAAAAGCATGACGGCATCGCAGAGGTTAGCCACCAGATAAAACTTATGGCTATGGAGTTAGACCTACCTGTTATACTGTTAGCACAAGTAAACAGAGAGGGAGCCAAGCGCGAGACAGGCATCACACTATATGATTTGAAAGACTCTGGAGACATCGAGAACGACGCAGACATTATTCTATTGCTATGGCCTAACGGCTCAGATACAAAGGAAGCCACAGTCTACAATGATCCTGTCAACGGCACACACATCTCTATCAAATACAACATAGCAAAGCAACGTGAAGGTGAGCGTGACCAGTATGGTAAGTTTGTCTTCCAAAACCATATCGGTAGATTTAGTTAACTCTCACTAAAATAAATATGACACAGGAAAACCTAACACAGAAGCAAGCCTATAACCTCTATCTAGAAGGTTTTAGTTACCATCAAATCGCTCAAGACTATGGAACAAGTGCAGAGGCTGTGCGTTCTAAGATTAGGCGATACAAGGCTACCATACCATCGGCTCAGGGAACAGAGCGAGTCTTAGTCATAGCTGACACTCACTGCCCTGCCATGCACAGCGGCTACATAGAATTTTTACTGTCTATCTTTCACAAACATAGATGCACGCGCGTAGTTCACATTGGTGACCTAGTGGACTGGAACGCCATCAGCTTCCACGAAAAAGACCCAACCATGCCTAGTGCAGCAGACGAGTTTGTAGCGGCAGCTAGGCAGGTTAGAGCACTGCACAGGGCTTTTCCAGAGGTAGACTACCTTATAGGCAATCACTCTGCCCTACCAGAGCGCAAGGCGCAGAGCGTTGGCTTACCACCAGAGGTAATACTCAACTTCAAAACTTTATGGGGTCTTGACGGGTGGACGATACACCCTAGATTTACAGACCTAGTAATTGATGGGGTGATATACAGGCACGGAGACAAAGAGAAGGGGGGACAGATGTCGGCACTAAAGAACGCGCAAGCCCAGTTCAAGTCTCTTGTCATGGGTCATCTTCACTCGCAAGCCGGCATCAACTACCACGCCAACCAAGATGACATTGTCTTTGGTATGAACGTAGGTTGTGGGGTAGATCATCATCACCCTGCCATGAATTACGGGCGTGTCTACGCCGCCAAACCAATCCTTGGATGCGGTGTAGTATACTCCTCCAAGCTCGCTTTCTTTGAACCAATGTTTATCTAATCACTATGCCTGAAGAAACCAGAATAACCTACCAAATGTACGATCAGATGTGGTTTGATTTTTCCAACGGACTCATCACAGAACAAGAATGGAGAAAGTTTTTCAATAAACTTCTTGATCAAATGATGAACGACGACGAGTATGAGATGGCTCGCTCTGACCCCAACCGCACAAAGGCATAAATATGATGTATGAACACAAACTAGAAATGGACAACTACACTGGCAGCATAACCAATGTCATTGTAGAGTTTGAAGCCGATGCACCGTCATCGCGTGACCCAGAAGTCAGGGGTATATGTTATCTTGAGTCTGACGAACCTTTGTCTAGTGATGATCTTTCATATCTGTTTGAGTGGATCGAGCAAGACTCAGGCAAGTGGCAACCAATTTCACATAATAAATAAATGCAACAAACAAAAACTCCATCCGTATACAATATTAACTCTGAAGAAATTCTGGCAAAAGGCTTAGATGCTATGACTAAATCATGCGAGGCTTTGACTGCCCAGAACGAAAGACTAAACAAAGATATAGAAAATTTAAAAAATAAAATTGACCTGCTTCAACATCGCATCTTATCTAACGCAGAAGAGCGAGAATAACTTTGTTGTTCATAAGTACACAAAGAGTAAGTCGTGAGTGCTCCGGAAAGGTTCTTTACTGCCTATATAGGGTTGCCGTCAGCCAGCCTTCCAACCACGACGCTGACACCTTTATTGACTAAAGAAATCTCTAAAGGCTTGAATGCCAGTCATCGCCTCTTGAACCTGAGGGGTAAGAACACGCCTGTTAATCTGCTCTTGCAGATACCTAGCTGCTTCAGCCCTATCCATATCTTGGATTCTTTCAATAAAATATTGTGCTCTGCCATTTACCGACAATGACTTAACCCTTTTGTCAGCAGCCGTTATTCCTGCGGCTTCATCCCTGAGGAATGTTTCTACTCGACGCAAGACCGCTTCATTTGCTTCTGGATCAACTAGCAGGTCTTGAAGGATGCGAGATCGCTCTTGAGGACTGTCTGCATTTCGTATCTTAGTTTTGTATCCACTAGCAATTCTACTAGCCCTTGCACGGCTGGTGTTCTCTTGCTTGTCGATGTTATCAATTATTTGCTGATCGCCAGTTCGCAACTCAAAGGTCTTTGCATATGTTTCACCAAAGAATCTACGAGCAACTGGAACATCCGCGCGACTAATCTTTTCTCCGTTCATCAATTTTGATGTAACATTGAATAATCTTTGCACTGTTGTTCCGGGACCACCTGTGTAGTTTCGGTAAAGATAAAGTAGGTTCTCTGGAGATACCTCGTATCCCATGTCTTGAAGCTGTTCAGCTAAGTTTATAGCTAACTCGCCACCTTGGGTTCTAGCCGTCCAAGGGTGAATCTTTTCAACATCAGAGATATTTTCATTTTCCAACCAAGATGGTCGTATGTCTCTTCCTAGCCCGTCCTTGTTTCTTGACAGTTCTAGTATTGGTCTAAGCACTGTTGGGACAGGTGAACCTCCCATTGGATTGTATGAGTCAATGATGTTTTTACTCAAGTCCTTTGCTACCGCTGAGGCATCAATATTCTCTTCGTCTCCGAACATAATTCTTTGAGCGTAGTCAGCCGCAATCTTGAAGGGAACCATGGAGTAACCAATAGGTATAGAAATGTAGTCAAGGCTACCGTCTGGTTTTGTTCCTTGAACGATTGTAAGGTGTTTGTTTAATTTAAAGTCAGGTATTTTTTCCCTATAATTTTCATCAATAGTTTTGTTATACCTGTCTAAAGTGTAAGTTGTTGCTGTTAATGCACCCATTACCGATAAGGCAACCCTTGGCTTCTTCATGCTACGAATAAAGTTTTTAGCACCCTGAATAGCTGGGTTACTGAAGAGATACAACGCTCTGATAGTATCTCCCTGTGCGCCCTGTAACTGTGGGTCGAATGAACTGTTACGTGCTGCTAGTGCAGCCTGATCCATTGTCATGCCGTCTGCGCGTCCACGACGGTAAGTGGCAAACCTAGTAGAGTTTTCAAACAACTCATTGATCCCATTTATTACCTTATTGAACTGTCTAGCCTTAGACTTAGTTGGTGCATTTAGTTTACTTCCTAGTTCAGCTATATTCTTTTCAACGTCATCTAATGTAGATAGTCCAAGTCCACCAGTTCTACCTCCCGCTTGAACAAATTCATCATACAGCTTGTCCATCTCAGCCGCACGACCTCCGCTAGCCCTTTGTCCACGAAGGTTTCGAGCAATGGTTCTCATGTCATCCCGGAGAGTAGAGATTGGGTCTAGGGTCTTGAATGCCTGACCTAGTGACATCTTCTGCATATTGTTTACAAGCGCCTCAGAACGGTCACGAATTAAGTTGGGAACCATGAACTCAGGGTTGAATCTAGTATACAAGCCACCAACAAATCTGTTGAATCCTTGAGCCGCTTTCATGATGCCAGTAGCAACCTCACGATTAGTTCCCTTCATAGCCGCAGCAAGCCTGGGGTCTGTAAATTCTACAAATAGTGGCTTGCCATTTTCAAAAACAGTAAGCACATTCTTATCTGCGTTTTCGTAAACAGGAACTTTCTTGGGTGGAACCTTCTTGCCCTGTGCGCGAAGAGCATTGGCTGTTTCAGAAGTGTCCTTGACTAGCCTTGTTTCTTCAATCTTGGGTTTACGGACGGTGGCAATATTACCAGCGGTAGTAGGATTGTCCCTTACTAGTTTTACAAATGCTTGGTTAGCCTTGTTGACCTGTGCTCTACGGGTAGCACCAATAAGATTATCTACAATGTTTTGAGATATATCATCTACCTCAAGGTCAGAACCCTTTGCTCTGCGTATGCCAGATGATAATGTTTCGTAACGACCTGCACGACCAGTAATTGTTGAGGCAACATCTGCCAGTTCGTCAGTTTCTAATATACGATTTAAGGGAACATAGTTTGGAAAGTCTTTGCGGAGTTTATTTGCCTCTACCTTACTTATTAACCCGCCCTCTTCAATGGTATTTAAAATTCTCTTTGAAAGGTCTTGGCGTAACTCTATGGATTCCTTCAACTGTTTGTTTAAGCCTTTAGCCTCAAAGTCTTTTATAATTTCTTGGAACTCTTTAGTTGTTTTTCCAGCGGCTCCGTCACCACCAAACTTAGATCGGTTTGCTTTGTTGTATGCAACCCCGTGTTTAGCATATAAGTAATCATTAACAGAACGAGACAAGATGCTTGCGTCAGAACCTAGTTCATTTGCTTTAGATAAAAGAAACGCACCATCAATATCAACTAATCTTTGCAACTCCTCGTTCTTAGCTGATATCTTACCTTCGGCTAGTCTGCGTTGTAAATAGAAGTCACTTTCGTCAGACTTAACTTTTAGTGGACCAGCATCTTTTATCTGACCACCAGCAACTTCGCTTTGTAAAACTCTAGCCCTTATCAAGTCATCACTGTATGCCTCACTAATTCCTAGTTTTAGATCACGAAAGTTCTTGGGAAGCATCTTGGCATATTCCTCACCTGTGCGCTCTACACCATCAACGAGTATCTTGGCATCTTTATCACCAATCTTAAGTGCTTCACTAAGACGGCGTGTAGGCATACCCGCAAACTTACTATAAGCCTTACTAAATACTTCTCCGCTAACTCCTAGACCTGCACCTAACGCGGCTCCTGTTAGACCTGCTGAAGCTAACTCGTCCATTGAGGGCAGTTCTCCTTCATCAATAGCTGTCTCTGCAACTCTAGCTCCAGCAGAAATACCAGCACCTGCTGCAGCTTGTCTAGCTACCGCACTAACTCCAAACTTAGCTCCCTTGGCTCCAGGTATTAGATTGATAAACGCGTCAGCAACAATCTGTCCATAACTAAGATCACCATCTGGGTCAAGGATGCGTTGACGAGCTATTGATCCAGCGGCTCCAGCCCCTAGTCCACCTACAACATAACCAATAACGGTTCCTATTCCTGGAAGGGCGGCTGTGCCAGCGGTAGCACCACCCAATCTACCTGCTTCAGATATGGCTATATCTGCGGCAAAAGCAGCAGCGTAATCGGCTGCACCGGGATCATCTGAGTCTAAGTCTGCTGCCGGTGCAACAAAGCCACTTGGCTCTAAGTCTGCTGCTGGTGCAACAAAGCCACTTGGCTCTAAGTCTGCCTCTGGTGCAACAAAGCCCTGAGAAATAGATTCTTGTGGTTCTAAATCTTTACTAGGGGCTATAAATGCCATTATTTTTTAACTGTTTCAGTTCCTTGAGAATCAATGTATGGTGTGCCAGCGGGCAGCGCATCATATTCAGCCTGACTATTTACTTTAACAGGGGCTGTTTCTGAACCAACCTTAGGCACAGACGAATTTGCTCCCTGCACCCCAGCAATAATTGAACTAAAATCACCCGAAGGAGATGTTCCTGACTGACCTCCAGCAGAGGGCTGAATCTCAAAACGATTTGGAGCAACTTCATAGTAAGTAAAGCCGCCCTCCTTTAAGACTCTTGGCACAAATGGCTCGTCTGCCTTAGGTTCTGGACGAACTGGTTGGAAATATTCAGGAGCAAGTTGTATAAGTTTTTGACCGCCCACTTCAACTACTTTTGGCTGAAATTGACTTACCGATCCTCTCTGTATGCTTCTGGCTAAATCGTTTACTTGAGATACAGTTGGGTTTTTTATTCCTCGTCCTGCCAATCGACCTCTAGCTTCAATTCTAGCATCATCGAAGGATATACCGCTTGTTTGCCCACCAGTAGTTTTACTTTGTGCTGAGCGAGTATCTGCTGCCGATTGGGTTTCGCCTGGCTGCCTTTCATTGGCTCTCAATCTCGCTTCCCTGTCGGCAACATCAGCCTCGTAAGATTGGTATCTATCGGCAAGGGGTTGTGAACCAACGGGCTCTCCCCTTAGCCGTGCGGCTTCTTCTGTAAGTCTGAGTCTTAAACGACCCTGCGGATCAACAAACTGCTCTGTGCGATTAGCTGGATTATCCTCATAGCGCATGAACTGAGATAGAGTTTGGTCAGGAAACGGAGTAGATGTTCTGCTTGCTTCTGCGCTCGTCATTTCTCTCACCGCAGGGGGAGGGGTCATCTCTCCCACCGCAGGGGGAGGGGCAAAAGGATCAACGGGTCCAGAAAAAGGACCAGTTATTGTAGGTCTATTCGGATCACCGTCAGTTACTCCAGAGGGCAGGGGTCTAGGTTCTCTATCCAAAAACTCTTTAACAAGTTGATCTTGTCGACTAACCGTTTCATCAACATTGGGGTTTAATAGGTTTTGTATTGGGTCTCTTGATTCTGCAGCCGAAGTTGCCGCTTCTCCCAATGTTGGATTAAGGTTATCTTCCGTTCCAAGTAAATAGTTTTTTGCGGTTAAAAAAGGCAATGCAGCGATATTGAGCGGAATATCCATAGCTTTTGCCTGAAGATCAATTAAGGTGTCTAGTATTTGCCCACCCCTAGATTCTGGTGAAACATACGGAAGTAAAAGAGGACGTTCAGGTGCTAAAGCATCCCTATTTTGTATTGAGAAATCTGGGCTTTGATACCCAGGAGCGTTTACTGCATCTATAATTTCTGGCGCAGACATACCCTCAAAAGCAGGGTTATTTGCGTCAGCCATAGTTATAGGTCTGGGAGTTGTGCCTCCAGAACCTATTCGGGCATCCCCTGTATTCACAGCAGGTGCTTCTTCTTGTCCAAAAAGGGTGTTATCTAGCTCTTCTTCTTCGTCCATAGGGTGTATTATATCATAAAGGGTTAACTGTAAGTGTAATAATTAAAGTGGTTCTACTTTCAAAAGGGATTTGCTTCTCACTCCTTCAATAGAAAAAGATTCAATGCTGGCTGTAACACTGGTAGGAACTACTGATGCACTAAGAGTTATATCCTTTGTTACAGTTGTAGGAGTTCCCTCTGTGTCTGCTATACTTACATTTACCCCGTTTGCTATAAACTGAGAGGAAACAGATTGATCTCCAGAAGAAGTTGTACTTAGCCTAGTAACCGTTGCCGTAAATCGAACTGTAAAACTTACAGCGGCTTGATATGAAAATCTAAACTCAACAAATGATTCTTCTGGCTCGGTTCCGTTGGGATTTTGCACGACTCCATTTGAAGATACTTCAACCTCTAGAGTGGGTCCGTTTTGATAGTTTTCGACTATTGTAGTTCCAGTTCCAGTAGAAATACTATTTCTAGTTTTTACATAACTTTTCCAGTTATCGTCAACCCAATCATTACCTGCACAGTTTACTGGCAACGTAGAGTTTGAGGCAGAGCCTGGCTCATCTACAAAAGAACCACTTGTGCCAGTAAATGGTCCTGCTCTAAGAATAGCATTAGGCATTCTAATTTACCCCGCTTCCATTAAAGGTTGCCGTTCCAGCCGTGTTGTCACTCTTAACTACGTCTAAAGTAAATTCACCTGTTCCAGATTCTGGAGTAGATTCTGGTGCAGTGAACTGATCAACGCCTCTTTGTAGAACGTCGGACTCGTAGTCCTGTTTATTTTGTGAAGGGTTATATGTTTCGGTAAAATTAGCCTCTGCTTGTTCTAAGGCAGCATCAGCTTTTGCCTTAATATCCCTCCGTTCTCTTGCGTCAGCAGTTGTGCTACCGCCAAACTTCCTAAGTTGTTCAGCCTCTTGCTTTTTTATTTGTTTTTTTAATTCGTTGAGTTGCCTTCTGGCTCTTTGCCTATTAATTGAAGTCTGTTCTTCTGGTGAACGCTCCTTATCTTTGTCACTAACTCCCCTCGGTTTATTTTGGTATGCCATTACGCGGGTGTGCAAGTTGCCGTTGTGATGGTTTTTCTGTATACATCAGTTCCATCTAGTTTTGTAAAAACCTTTTCTAAATTTACATCAAGGGTGTGAACTTTTCCAAGGGGATTATCTGGACCTCCAGTAATTTTTATTGTACCGTAAGCTCCTTCACTAACAATTCTACCTTCAATAAAACTAAAGGTTCCCGCAATAGAAGTGCCGCTAAAGGTAGTTGCCGCCCTAGAACTAACTGCGTATGTTTCTTCTTTAGCCGTTGGGTTTGCTGTGATACCAGTTCCCCAAGTTGCATCCGAAGGATTAGTTCCTCCTCCGCTTGCTGTAAATGAAAAACTTTTAGGCGGTGAAGTAGTAGCGTTATTATAAGTTGCCTGATATCCTCCTCCAGCCACAGAAAATACAACCTGGCCAGTAACAGACGATGCCGATGGCTGTGGGTCAGCAATTAAATTTGATCCAGTTAGTTTCCACTGCGAACCAGTCCACTTAACTTCAAGGGTAAATGTACCTTTAGCTTCTAGTTCAGGTCTAAAAACTGCTGAAACGCCTAAACCAGTAATTCTAAATGTAACATCGTGGGTATACTCAATAACTTGTCTAAAAACAGACTTTCCGTTTTCAACCTCTGTAGTTTCTTCAAGAAATAATTTATTTAATTTTATAGATCGACCTACACTGCTATATTCAAAGGAACCTGAATTAACTACATCAGAAAGTGAAAGGTCCTCTAGTGCTCCCTCTAAGATAAAAGCACTCCTAGTTCTACATCCACGTAAACCTTGTGCGTTAAAATATGCTGGCTTATTTTCAGTAGCACTAATTGTAGATATTTTCTGACACCACTCAGTAGGATTCCATAAGCCTAATGCTGAATTAGTTGTAAAATCTGCAGCTACAATGTCAGAAGTATCTGATTGATAGTAAGTGGCTACATCAGCCACAACTTTACCCTCTACTGGAGAACGAACAGTAGGAAAAATATGATTGTCTTTGTTTTGTAAATCTACAACTCCAGGAAACGTAAATGGAACTAGTTGTTGTTGTGAATAGTTTAACTTTGCAGTGCCATCTGGATTTGTTAAAGTTGTTCCATCAGGTCTTGCAATTACACTTACCGTAATTCTTTTTAAACCTAAGAAATTATCCGTATCTCTGCTGATTACGTCACCGGTTGTAGTGCCTTCTGTTACTAAGAACTGATGCGTTGTTTGCTGAACCCCTCGACCCACTGACCTAATGTCTCTAGATAACTCGCCGGCTTGTATGTAAGTTCTTTCAAACTCCCTATAACTGTCAGTGTCATCAATTTCATAAGAGGATAAAAAACAACGAACTGCCGCCTCTGAATCAATTTGATGATTTATATAATCAACGCCAATGTCTTTATCGTCAACAGGAATATCTGTTCCAGCTTCAGCAATGCTAGTTCTTGTTACTCTTCTTAAACCATTTAGCTCCAAATCAATTGTATCATCTTTTATTTGAACAAATGAAGAACCCAATGTTTGATACACTAGGGTAACAATGTATTGATCTCCTTGTGTGCTAGACTGCACAGAGACAAGTCGCATATCCGTATAGGCTTCTCCTGTGCGTGGAGCTAACCCATCGATAGACATCTCCGCTGATTGCAAAGAGCCATAATCAGGAAATATCCTAGACTTATTTGAATTATACCAAGCGTCCCTTTTGTTTAAAGGCGTACAATTAACTGTTAATTGATACCTGCCGTTTTGCAATTGTTCAACGGCTGGAATACCAACCAGCTTTAGTCGATTAGTTCTGTGTCCAACAGTCATTAGATTAACACTTCCAACGCTTCAAGGCTAGTGCCTTACGTGTTGGTCTTCCTTTCTTGTCCTTCATTGGACCTTTGACTCCTGCCATTCTAGCACAGAATGATTTCTTTCGAGCAAGTCTTTTGCCCTTTGGATTCTTTTCAGTAACAGGGGGCTTGAGGTTAGCACCTGTCTTGCGCTTGAAGTAAGCACGACCAGCGGCAGTAAGTCCTCCCTTTTTACTTTTGTGTTCCTTCCTCATTAGCTTCTTACTTTTGCTCTAGGTGTGTTGGCTACGACTGTCTTTCCTCTGGCTCCTGCTGCTTTCTTTTTACGCGCAGTTGCTGCCCTTTCTGCCTTCGTGAGGCTGAGAGCCTTTCTTTTAGGGAGGCAACGGTCAGGGTTTTTCTTATCTTTCGACGTTCCGCAAGGGCCTTTAATCGATCCATCCGTTCCTATCCTTACCCAGTTCTGCTTGAGCCATTGTTTGAGTTGAGCCATTACCTTCCTTTACGTTTGCCACCCTTAGCCTTCTTCGCATAGTTAGGGTCCTTGCAATACTTGGAGGCGGCTAGGTTCGCGTAAGCGGACGGATACGTATCAAACGTCCGTCTCGCCCAAGCCTTACCTTCAGGGCATATCTTACCTCCGCTTTTTGCCTTTTTCTTTGCCATTTTTTACAATAGATTTGAGTACCTTTGCTTGCCCTGCGTGAGCCTTAGAAGCCTTCTCAAGTTTTCTTGCGACGCTTAGTATTTTTCTGTGCATTTCCGCTCCTTAGTTTTTTGAAGTCAGCCTCCGTAATTTTATTACGAGGGGGTGCAACCCTAGCTATCTTCTTTTGCTTTGGACTATATTTCTCGAATGGCATTACTTCTTCTTTTTCTTTTTCATAGCCATCTTTTTCATCCCTTTAGCTTTAGCAGCTTTTGATGGACGGCCTCTTTTACTTCCGTATGTTCCTGGTCCCATTGGCATAATATTATCTCCTTATTTTAGTTATTGTTTATGTTGTTATGGTAACTTAAATGTCTTTTTCTTTTTATTTTCCTCGAAACGCCTTTTTTCTCTTCGCAGGGCATCGCTCGCAGCATCCTCGACTGCTCCTGGTGTAGGTTTATAGTTAGGACCATAAGTAATACTGGGATCATATTGATCGCGTCCAGTCTTGCGGGGGTCAAAGTGCATTAAGTCGTACGTTTGCCTTGGTGTTTTTGATGGTTTAGAAAAGCCTTTAGAATTTATTAACTTTCTATTTGGGTCCATAATATCGTCTTTCTTTTAGTTATTATTATATTTAAGCGTCTGCTTCTGTTATTGTTTCTGAAAAATATATTTCTATTGTTACAGTAGCTGCACTTTGAACAGTCTTAGTTATTCTAAGATTATTTATATCATTACCGCTTCCTGGCAAAGCAAAATCTATATCTGCCCCATTCCCATCAGTTGAGCCAGACTGTTTTGTTTGACCAGCGGTAAAACTTCCTAGATCAATAACCGTGCCACTTCCTGCACTAGTTCCTGTTGCAGTTGAGTCCCTAAGCAAAGCACCAGTAAGAGCAATGTCTGAAGTTACACCTATATACTTTAATCCGGTTCGCAGAGCACGGATTGGAATAACTAAAGTTTCCTTGTCCGCAGCCATTATAAAACTACTCCTAGTTAAATTGTTAGATGTAATTGCAGTAGTCTTAGTAAATGTTTCTCCTATTCCTCCAGTCTTTTGAACTAAGCTAATTGATAGATTATCTGTTGCCATAATTTATTATATATCACTTCTTATTTTAAAGTAGCTAAATGCTACAAAAAATCCTATGATTAGTGCAATCCAAAGTCCAGTGTCTTTTACTTCTGGTATGGCTACTAGATCAGCACTTCTAATTTGTCCTGGTGCTGTGAGTCTTACTTGCATACTGCCTGTAGCATCTGGAGAAAATGACGAAAACAATGCAGCATAGGTCGTGTCCCCGGACAAGGTAATAGTAGCATTAAACGGCTCCTCGTGTCTTTCAAAGCCCTTGAAGGTGTCAAGTTGTCCTCCACCAAATCCTACGCTCGGACCATCGTTAAATATTAGGGGTTCTTCAATTATAAAGTTTGCTTCTAGATTATCGTATATCAATAAAGAGGTATCTTGAGTCCCGTCGGTTAGATTGCTAGAATAGTTCTCGAATACAAACTCTCCGCCTACAGAGGTAGTAAATATCATTGGATTGTAGTAAGTTGCTCCACCTGCCGGGTTAAAGTTAGACACACCATAGGTTTCGTCAATGTTTACCTCTAGATCATAAATTACGCTGTTTAACTGCACAGCACCCCAAGCTATAGAGGCTACCAATAATGGAATTATTAAAAATTTTATTTTTTGAAAATTGATGTGCATATTGAGGCGAACTCTTTGAAGGCTTTAGATATTATATTATTCTTAGGTAAGAACATGACTACAATAGAAACTATTCCTATGTATGCAAAGAGCATACCTAGTAAATTATCTTTGTAATTTTCTATTATGTATTGTATCATACCTGTTTTTGTTCAGATGGTGATGCTACGATAGCGTTATCTGGTGTTATTTCTGGTTCCGGCATCTGTTCTATCATTCCAGAATTATCACTTTTTACATCTGAGTGTGGTTTGACTTCATCTATTTCATCAACACTTTCGTCACTCTCATTTTCTGGCACAGGTTCTGCTGAATCCTCTCCTTGTGATTCCTCGGATTCTTGCGACTCTTCACTCTTTACTTCTTCACCCTTAACCTCTTCTGCATCTTGTTTGGTTTCTTCTGCATTTCCTCCGTTTTCCTTGCTGTCATTAGCACTTTCTTCTTGGGTCTGTGGTTCTTGGCTACTGGTTTCCTCGGTAGTCTGTGATTCGGTTTGAGACTCTTGTTGCGATTCAGTTGGTGCTACCTTGGCCTCTACCTTAGCAACCTCGGCTTTTACTTTGGCTACTTTCTCTTGCATCACACCTGTACCCCAAGAGTTTAGGGCTGCAAAATCTACAAAGTTATTTATTAGTGGAGGAAAGGCGAGTCTTTCGTGAACTACATCATTAGCTACACTGGCTACAAATACCTCCGTTTCATCAACCGCTATGTTTGTTTGGGTAACTGCTGCTGTCCCTACAGCTACCGTTCCTGCGGCTCCTAGTTGGGTTATCTTGTCTACTACTGGTAAATCCTTAATTCTACCTAGAAGCGTTTTCTTAGCCCGTTTAGCGCCGTCTCTAGCCGCCCTGAGAGCCTCTTCAGCGTCTTTTCGACTAGGTCCTTCACTTTTGCCCCCAAGGACTTTATCCAGGCTATCACGGAGTTCAGAGAGTTTTTGTTGAGCGTTTTTGTAATCCATTGGATTGGCGAACACCAAGAGCAAATTTTCTTGGGCTTATTACATACGGTGCATTTTTTCATTTTATTTAACTGATGACGAGCCAAAGTAGAATCCTACAATAGCAAGAACTGTTTGGCGTACCTCTGGTAGTATAACATACCCGTGTAGGGTTTGATAAGTTGTTCCCTTTAAAAAACCAAAAAATTTACTGTATTCGTTGGCTACCGTTACACCTTCATCGCTATGAGCCAGAATAAAAGGGGCAACAATTACACCAAATAGAACTGTTACTACTATTACCCGTCGCACCCAAGCACCACCATCTCCGGTGCGTTTAGCAGCAGCATCAGCACTTTCATCGGAGGCTTTTTGCTTCTTTATAAGACTATTTACATTATTCTGTTGGGCAGTAACCATTGTACCGATCAACTTGAATAAAAAACCAGATGCACCCCCACCTAGCATAGCAATAAGTTCAGTAGTCATTTGAGTTCTTTTAGTAGTTTATAAATAGAAAGTGCTAAGAAAATAAAGGTCATTATACCAACAACCAAACTAACTACACCGTTAATGCTTTGTAGGCCAAGACAGGCAAAAAATCCAGTTGATCCTACAGTTCCTCTAAGCATAGTATCCATAGCATTTAGTCTCCGTCAGAGTCGGGTAGGGGTGTATAAGAATTAACAGTTGATGCCTTCTCAGAATCATCGAGGTTGTAGTCCGTTACATCCAATGCCCAGGTTCCGTCAATAGTCTCGGCAGGGTAGGTAAGCCAGCGTGTACCTATGCCGTTATTATCGACCCAGTAATCAAAGCCAATCTCCTTGCCTTCTTCGTCGGCTCGCTCGATGGCGGCTTCCTTGCTTGCGTATATTAAGTAAAGCATTAGAATATTGAGTAGTAAGAGTTAATGTTAGTCTCAAGGGCTGTAAAATTACTTGTTTGGTTAGAGTTATAAATAATAAGTTCTTGTATGTCTCCATCCCAAAAATTATTAGCGGTATCGTGATTNGCACCGATTACAATACCAGTCATTCCTTGAGTAGAAGGATTTCCTGTAGTTTTTTCCGTACCATCAATTCTTAAACTAGAAGAGGCTCCGTTGAGTAAAGAGGTAAATAGGTGTCTATCCGCATCAGCATTTTCTCCAGTTGCTACAACTGTACCAGCAAAATGAGCAAATTGACCACTGCCAGTAGTGCTTAATTGAAACATATTTCTAGCAGTATTTAAGTGACTATCGTATAATTTTCTATTCTCGTCAGCATAAACATCTAATTCAGCCACTGAGAAAAATGTATTAGGTTGAGATAGAGTACCTTGCGTATAAGTTTCTCTTTCTAAGAAATCATCTGTACCATCAAACTTAAAGGANGCCTTACTGTTTACTGTTACTAAAGAACCAGCATTAACAATCTTGGGCTGCTTAGAAGCTGTTGACTGAGTAACATTGTTGCTATTACCCGACTGGTCATACCAAGTTGATACAAAGCCGTTTACTGAGTTATCAAAGGCGGGGATACCAGAAATGCTGTAGTGTTCACCGATGTTAGCTTCAATGGCTGTGCGATTGTCTGTTTGGTTAGAATTGTAAATAATAATCTCATTTATAGAACCCGTTAAAAAGGTTGCTGAGGCAGAGCCAGAATTTCGATTACCTATAACAAAGTCACCCGTGCCAGCAGCAAAATCGTAAGTCCCCACATCGGTCATAGTGCCAGCACCATTTACCAGCAATCCTGCGTCTCCATTATTGTAAACAGAAGACAATAGATTTTGACCGCTTGACCTAGCTATGTCATCACCCAGGGCAACTTTATTAGTTAAAGTAAATTCATTTACCGCGGCATAAAAAGAAGAACCATTAGATGTTGAAGCGTTACCATAAAGGTATCCAGCTTCACTGGTAGATATAGTCTGGACACTAAATGCACTAAAAGTTCCAGAATTTGATCCTGTAATAACGGGTTCGCCACTTACGCTTAGACTGTCTCCTCCGTCAAATGTAACACCAGCAGTAAGCAAAGAACCTGCATCAACAATTTTGGGTTGCTCCGCGGCAGTTGCTTGAGTTGCGTGATTACCTGTTGCTGTATCTCCTGCTTGCGTGGTTACACTTTGGTCATACCAAGTTTTAACGTGTCCTGCTCCCTTAAATACAGTAACTTGGAAGTTACTAATATCAAAGTCAGAGCCAGCATCTCCTTCTGAAAATGTTAATGAACCAGCATCATCAGAATTATATGTAAATTCAAAGGAGTAAGAACCAGTTGAATTAACTGCCAAAGCGGAGTCAGATACTACACTCGCTAAATTGCTACCAGATAAAGCAGTAGCTTTTCGAGGAAGAAACTGAGGTGATCCTGACCTTACAACAGCATCAAATGAAACTGTAACTTTATCGCCTGACTTAGCAGTAAATGCCCAACCGCAAACTCCAGTTCCTGAAGATAGGGTAGCTGTAAACCCAGTATTACTTGCATTAGTTAAAACAAAGTCATTATTTCCTACGGAGTTACTAACTGTCCCTAGGGTTTGAATTTCATTTACAAAAGAAAGCAAAGTTCCATCGGTAATCTCATCTGCTGTAAACGACTTCAGGGCATCGTCAGAACTACGACGCACTTGACACACATATTTACCATCAGCACGAGCTACGGTATCTCCAGTCGCTGATACGGTAGCCTGACGTGTTCCTAGGCTACGCAATGAGTAAGCGGCTTTGGCAATAAGAAAGTTACCTGTGCGTCCAGCGGGAGGACTAGAATCAAACTCTTGTATATCTAGAGGTGCTATTGTTTGAGTATTTACAAAGTCAACTAACGCACCAGAAGACACCTCGGACGCAGTAAAGTCCTGCTCGTGATTGTCGCTTTCTCGACGCACGCGCACAACCTTGGGATCACCACCAGTAAGACTACGAAGGCTGTATGCCGCCGCAGGAGCAGCTATCGAACTGATAGTCTCTCCTACTTGGTTCAGCCTTCTCTGCCGACCCAGGGCTGAATCAAGGCTAATGTGCATATTAGACCTTGTGTAGTGCTACAGTTCCAGAGCTTCCACCTAATGTAATAGCAGAAAAATTTCCGTATATAATTGTTCCAGCACCAAATGAATCGTGTAAACTAGATGAATTATCTACATTGGTTGCAGTAACTGAAGAAATTGTACAGTCTTTTAAAACTTGAATAGCTCCAAATGTAGAGGTATTAAAGGTATCTGTAGTTCCTTTCTTTAATATTACTGAACCTACGGAGCTAAACTCCAGTGCGTTATTTCTTGAACTTGCCATAGTCGTGTATTATATCACAGGGTTATCGTGATTGACGATTAACGTAAGTAGAGAATCGCTTATTCACAGTATTGTTGTTATTTCTAATGTCTATTTTCTCTAACTCTTGGGCTAAATAAGTTTGTGCTATCTGCTCTTCTGCTATTGCTTCCTGCTGACGGTTCTGGACCCGCAGGAAGTCTGCATACACAGCGTGAGCAATAAAGTTGAAGAACTCACCGGGAACCTCTACTGCCCCTTGGTTGTAGAAGTCAGAGGTAACAGTAAATGGTGTAAACTCTCTCTTGTAAGTAACATACGCAGAACTGTCTTCTGTGTTAGGAATATTAAGAATGTTTGCACCATCTATATCTACAGAAAAATCATACTCAACGCTTGAGTTGTTTATAAATGGAGTTTTGCGATGTATTCTGTTGAAGTCCCCTATGTTATTTCTATTATTTTCCGTGTAAGGTATTGCTTGTTTTTGAAGAACCGTAGGTCTTCCTGATGCACTATTTGATGTACCCCAGACTGTAACTTCGTAAGGTGCTGATGTATGGTCTATTGTGTTGTCCTCAGTATATCTGACAGTACCAGCACTAGAAACATTAATGCTTCCATCTGAACTTCTGCCCGCTGAAGCACCTGTATTTATTGTCCATAGGTTAGTTCCAGATTGTCGTTCAAATATAGCCGCTCCATCAATAACTGAACCATCGTCAGTGCTTGTTGTTTTAAAATAAACAGTTGATCCAACCTTAGCGTGACTACTTCCTCCAGATTTTTGAGTACCCAGAATGTAGTAGTCCCCATTTATATCCGAAGCACCAGTCCCTGCTGCGTTTTCTATAGTCAGTCCTATTATTCGTCTCTCCTCAGAAGTAACTAAATATCTAGGCCATACAGGGCTAGTGTCAAATGCCTGTTGAAATCTACGGTTGATGAAATCCGCTACCTGTGTACCCTCCGTTCCGCTAGCATCAAGTTGGCCCCCAGTGCCTATCATTGAGGTGATTAATCTAAATAAATCCTTGTAACTGCGGGTCTGCATTATGCTTTATTTGGGCTTAGTTCTGGGAACTTCTTATTATAATACTTTAAAAATTCTTTTGAATGCACGGTCTGGTGACCATACTTCTTTGTGAGTCTAAAAAACTCTCTTGCAGGTATTGTAGCAACTGGCTTACCAAGAACTGGGTGCGTCTTGCCTTTTAGTTCTTTTGATTCCTTGGCTGCTTGTTGAACTCTTTTGTGTTCAGTATTTTTCTCTAGTTTAAAACCAGTCTTGATCTCCTTCATAAAGGCACGATCAATCTCGCCATCTGAGTAGCGTTTAAAATTAGGAATAATTATTTCCATATTAAAAAAGGCGGGGGGGCTTTCGCCCCCCAACCAGATTTTAATTTACGCGAATGATCCTAGATCAATAATACGCAATGCAATAACAATGTTACCAGCAGTTAAGTTAGCTGTTGTACCATTGATTTCAGCAAGAACAGTAGTTTCTGCTTGGTATCCAATTGCTTGTGATTGATTGCCAGTGAATGACTCACCACCATTGAAGTGAGGAGCAGACAATGCATCAACATCAAGAGCATCAATGAACTCATCTGGGTCACCAGCAGTTGTGCCAACATCAAGAGTGATGTCAGTAGTACCAGCAAGTGCAGTTGATTCAAAGACACCAGCCAACTCAACAGCNCCACCAGCAGGGATGGTTGCTATAGGAAGTTGTGTAGCAGTGCTAAGAGACTCTCCTGTGAATGGATTAGTTCCTGTCTTAATATCATTTAGATCAGAGAAGCTAAGTGATATGACGTGGGTGTAGCCGGAAGTACCAGCTTCATTTACGGTTAAACGTGCCATAATGTTATATCTCCTTTGTTAATTATGAAGGATCAACGATCTTACCGTGAGCACCAGGGTGGTATACACCAAGGGTCAAAGCACAATCAACGAAACCACGCTCGCCACCACCAAGGTTAGGAAGACGTGTGCTTCCCATTGGGATGAGTTCGTGGATGCCATAATACTCAGGGTTAACCATATAGCCCATCATTCCTGGTGTGCCGCCTTGAGTTGGCATACAGTCTGGGTTACCGTTAACAATAGAGACAACACCGTGATCACTTTGATAGAGATCAACGGATAGCTTAATTGTTCCGCTGTTACCATCGTAGTTGACGGAGCGAACACCAGGGTTTGAGCCATCGGTTGTGTCATATCCAGTGCGAGCAAAATCGCTAATGTCTGAACGAAGTGTAGTGTCAGCAACAAGCATAAGGTTGTCCGTAGAACCAGTAACTCCAAAGATAGAAGTGATTAGGCCATTGAACTCGCTTTCGCTAAGGTGAGTACCAGCATCGACAACGCTAGCAGCAGGTGTGCGGAAATCAGCAGGAACATTTGCAGAACCTGCGGCATTTTGAATCCAGTCACCAAGACCACCAAGGGCATTGGCTGTGCCAGCACCATCTTCAGTTGCTTGAGTATTTGCAGAAGCAATAGTAGCTTCAACGTCACGCTTTAGTTCGCGGATAGCCTTTGCTTCGGCTTGAGCGATCTTAGCAGGACCAACGGAGTCCACTGCTTCTTGTAGGTCAGAAACCATAAAGTCGCGGCGGAACTTTTGAATGCGATTGCCAAGACGAGCACGACTAGCAAACTTGTCAGTGAATGCTGTTACGTCAGCACCTTCTGAGATACCTGAAGTTACAGGAGCAGAAAGGCTGTCAACAGTCCACTCAACAAGTGTTGAAGTAGCACGCTCTTTATTAGCAGACGAAAGGATTGGAGTTTCTTCTGGAGCAAGGATAGTCAAGACATCAGTCAAGTCCTCGCGATTAGAAACAGCCGATCCTGTATTTGTAGTATCGAATGTATTTGAGAATGACATTGTAATTAATTATTAATGAGTTGTGAGTTTATGAGCTAGTGCTCATTTTAAGTTTACGAAGATTAGCAAAATCTCTAGCATTACCCGTTTCTTTGAACCTGGCTTCTAATTCTTTTAGAGCCTTGGCAGTTCTTCCCATTCCTTTCTCGGATTGNGCAGCGGCTGGATTACCTGTTCTTGGAGGATTGAGCGTAGGAGCCTTCTTNGTTTNNNCNACTGGTTTGCGTCCATATATGCTATTTGTAGCGTGNGCGAACCANTAGTCCAACTGAGCAGCAATATCTGGTGCTTCACGTTTCAAGACTGTTTTTAACTTCTTAAATCTATCATCACCTACAGTAGCCTCAAATTGTTTGCGTAAGTCATTGTCTTCGCCATCCAACCAATTTAGTTCTTTTTTGGCTTGCTGGTTAAACTGCTCTGTGAGCTTTTCACCCTGCTGTTGTGCCTGAACCTGTTTTAGTTGGGCAGGAAGAAAAGTTTTCTGTGCTTTCCTAGCTCTTAATAAAGCCTGTCGAACATCCTTCTTTGTCCAATCCTTACCCTCAACTGTGGTTACTATATCATCTGCGCCGTAGCCATCACTCTCAAAGATTAAGTCCTCAGCCCATTCAACTACTTGGTCAACCTCAGCGGCTTTCTGCTGTAATTTCTCGATAGTATCCAGATTCCCGTATGGATTGTTTTCTACCTTTTTCGCCTCTAGTGGGTTTGGCTTCTCTTTGAGTTGTGCCTCTAACTGAGTAAGTTTTTCTTCAGCAGCCTTACGCTTTGCAGTCAATTCACCGAATCGAGCTACAGCACGGCTACCTAGCTTGTCAGCTAGTTCGCGTAAATCCTCCTCGGACATATCGTCCAAGTCCAACTGTGAAAGAACATCTTCGGATTCTTGNGATTCCTCAGCGGCTTCTTCAGTCTCTGTGGCTTCGGATTGCTCCTCAACCTCTGATACTTCTTCTACCTCCTCGTTCTCCTGCTCAGGGGCTTCTTGGGGTTCTTCTTCCTGAGGCTGTTCAGTCTTAGGAGTAAGTTCACCAATCCGCTGCTGTGCGAAATCCGTGACGGATATATTTGATTTGTCCACTGATATTTTACCTGCCTCAGCGTCAGCAGTTGCTATTTCTTCTGTCATAATTGATCCACTCATTTACGCCGAGCGATGGCGAT
>FUFK010053541.1_pt1 | contig 29387 bp, 31 predicted proteins | sample 1021851 | NCBI WGS metagenome assembly FUFK01 (sample SAMEA51879418, study PRJEB19060) | metagenome
TTGTTTTCTATATATGGCACTGTAATGAACTGCAAAACTCATAGCAGAGAGCAACATAAAAGTTATACAAACAATTTCAACAGAAAGGCTGTCGAAGAACCCTATACTCAAATCATGTGTTGAGAATCCCCCAATAGAAACTGTACTGAAAGCATGACTAACAGCATCAAAATAACTCATTCCAGCCAAACGGTAAGCAAAGATACACAAAACTGTAAGAACAAAATAAATAGACCAAAGAGCTCTTGCTGTAGAGGTAATCCGAGGTGTTAACCTTTGTTCACTCATAGGACCAGGTGTTTGTGTTTTAAATAACTGACCACCACCTATACCTAATAGCGGCATAACAGCAATTGCCAATACAATTAAACCCATCCCACCAAGCCACTGCAAAAGCTGCCTATAAATTAATAATGATTTTGGGAGATCATCTAGACCAGCAATAACAGTTGCACCTGTTGTAGTTATCCCCGACATCGACTCAAAAAACGAATCAACAATACCAAAACCAAATAAGATAAAAGGAATTGATCCAGAAACAGACAAAACAATCCAAAAAAGAACAGTTATAACAAAACCATCACTTAGAGAAAGTTCTTGTTTATTATCTTTTGTAAAAAACCAACTCAGAAAACCTATTAGAACAAGAATAGAAATGCCCAGTGCAAAAACCCTTATAAGACTCTCACCATAAAAAATAGCAACAAATAAAGGAATGGCAAAAGATATGCCAAACATAATTAACAAAAGACCAAAGAAGTTTAAAACTTTAGCTTGATTCAATTAAACCTCTCTAAAATAGTTTTCTATTTCAGGTATAGCTTGCTTATCTGTAAAGAATACAATTAAGTGATCATCAATACTCAACATAAGATCATTTGAGGGCATTAAGATTTTCTCATCTCTTACAATTGCACCAATGCTTGCTTCTTCAGGTATGGGCAAATCAACCACCGGCTTCCCAATAAAATCCGAAGTAAAAGGGTTTGAGTGAACAACACCCTCGACAGCCTCTGCACCTGAATGCATTTTTAATAATACATCTTGAGCAAAATCTGCTTCACGAAGATCTTGCATAACCAAAGAAATTGTAAGCCTATAGGGTGCTACAACATTATCGATAAACCTTTTAGGAATTATGTCCATATAAGAAATATTATTGACCAAGATCATAGTTTTCTTGGCACCAAGTTTTTTAGCAAGAAAAGATGACATGATGTTTGCCTCATCATCATTTGTTAACGCGCAAAAAACATCAGTCTGATCAATATTCTCACTCGATAAAAGCTCCTCATCAGAACCACTTCCATGTAAAACTATTGATCTTTCAAGTTCCTCAGAAAGAAACTTACATCGTGCTTTATCTCTCTCCACCAATTTAACATTAAAATCAGATTCAAGATCTTTTGCTAGATTGAAACCTATTTTTCCGCCACCAACAATAAATATTCTTGAGTGTTGCGAATGATCCTCTTGAACTTCATTAACAACAGAATCGATATTTTCAGCTGAGGTTATAAAATAAAGTTCATCATTTTCTTTAATTATTGTAGATCCTGATGGTTTTATAGGCTTATTTTTTCTATAAATCACAGGCACATGCGTTTCAACATCTGGCATGTCGTCATTAATATTCTTAAGCTCTTTTCCAACAAGCTTTCCTTTTTTAGATGCTTTAACGGCAATGAGCTTTACCTTACCATCTGCAAAAGTTTCTATTTGATTTGTTCCAGGNTGTCTTATTAGTTGCGACAAGTGCTCAGTAATATCCTTTTCTGGACTAATTGGAATATCTATAGAATCCTTAAATGATTCAAATGAGTCTAAATAAGAGGAATCGCTTAGCCTACATATAGTTTTTTTAACAGAGAATGTCTCCTTTGCTATCTGGCATGAAACAATATTTACCTCATCATTATTTGTAAGGGCTAACAAGATTGTGTCGGAATCACACCCAGCTCTTTTGAGAGTAATAGGATGGCTTGCATGCCCTGAAACAGTTCTGAGGTCTAGTCTAGAATCTAAATCAGATAACTTCTCATCGTTGCTATCAATAACAGTTACATCGTAGCCATTTGAAGACAAGTTCGCTGACAAACTGCCTCCTACTTGACCTGCACCNAAAATTACAACTTTCATAGGTGCTACGGTATACCTCTTTTTGAAGAATTTAAAGTTTTATAACAAATTATATTTTGACAAAAAAATCTTTATATGAATTATAAATATCAGAAGAGTTAATTATTTTTTTACCAGGTAGCTGTATGTGAGTAATTACTATCACTGAATCATCTACTCTAATGTGTATACCATCCTTAGTTACATCAAATATAGTTCCTGGAGTATCGTTATTATCTAGATCAATGATGCGCATTCCATGTATCTTAATAGTGGTATCTTTGTATTGGAAATAAGTCCCAGGCCAACCGTAGAAAGCTCTATATTTATTAAAAATTTCTTTTGCTGTCTCCTCAAAATTTATTCTTCCATCTTCTTTGGTGATTTTTCTACAGTAAGAAACATTATTATCAACCTGAGGAACAGGTTGCAATCCATTAGAAATTTTTTGAATAACATCAACAATATTTAATTTGGCTTTTGCTACTAGTTTTTTCTCAAGACTAATTCTGTTATCACTATCAGAAATTTCTACTTCAGAAACTTCATAGACAGGACCTTCATCAAGAGACTCAACCATCTCCATAAAAGAAATACCAGTTTTAATATCGCCATTCAATAAAGATGATTGAATTGGTGAAGCGCCCCTATAGAGAGGAAGAATTGAGAAATGAATATTTAAGGGCGTTATGTTTGGGTGACTCAACACCTCTTTAGGTATTATTTTGCCAAAAGATGACAACACCAAGACATCGCAGGGATATTTAGTTATGTTATCAATAGTTTGATCACAAAAAGTATCAACTTTAAAGCAAGGTAGTTTTGCGCTTTCAGCAAATTTAGCAACTTCTGATGGCTCTTTTGCCTTATTTCTGGAAGATCTTTTATCAGCCTGAGTTAAAACTAGCGATATATTAAATGGACTATCTACAAGTGTAGACAGTATTTCCGCAGAAGATGAGGGGCTTCCGGCAAAGATAATATCCATTTTTCGCTTAAATTCTTCTAAATTCGTTTAATTTCTTCTATTTTCTAGTTTCTTTCTAATTCTGTCCCTTTTTATTGGGCTTAGGTAGTCTACAAAAAGCTTTCCGTCTANATGGTCTATTTCATGCTGTGCACAAACAGTGAAAATGCCNTCTGGCTTTTCTTCATGGAANTTNCCNTGAAGATCCTGCCANTTAAGNAGAATCTTTGACGGCCTAGATATTTCTTCGTTAAAACCAGGAATNGACAGGCAACCTTCNTCATAAGTAAATGGACTTTTGTCTAATATTGTGTATTCTGGGTTNACAAANACTCNNGGCTCATTCCTTTCTTCGCTTAAATCCATAACGACCAANCTAATGTGAATATCAACCTGGGTTGCAGCAAGGCCTATACCTTCAGCNTCATACATTGTCTTAAGCATGTTTTTGGAAAGCATTTCTAAACTTTTGTCGAATTTATCTATCTTTTTGGCCACTTTTCTAAGCTTTGGATCTGGAAATATAAGAATTTTTAAATCTGACATGTGCATATTCTATCCTTTTTTCCTTCCAAATAAACCTTTTTTATTTATAATACCAGCATGTCAGTAGCAATTTTAATGGGTTCAGANTCAGATTTAGATGTTGTATCCAAAGCTTTTGATGTTTTAGATAGTTTTGACGTTAAATACACTAAAAACGTGCTNTCAGCTCACAGAACACCTGCAGAAGTTCTTAATCTTGTAAATAATGCTGAATCAAGCGGCATTAAAGTTTTTATAGCGGCTGCAGGTATGGCTGCTCATCTTGCAGGTGTAGTTGCTGCTCATACAACATTGCCAGTTATAGGCATACCTATTCCGTCAGGATCCTTAAACGGCATGGACTCACTTTTATCAACAGTTCAAATGCCTCCTGGTATACCAGTTGCCACTGTAGCCATTGGATCGTCCGGTGCAAAAAATGCAGCTATTCTAGCTGTCCAGATTCTTGCAACTGCCGACGAGACCCTTAAGCAAAAACTTACTGACTATAAAGTTAATATGAAAGATGAAGTTCTTGCTAAAGATGCAAAACTAAACTCTTAATCTGTGAACTATTTAAATGCTGAAGATTCAGCAAAATGGCTTGCTGAAAATAAGATCTTATTACACCCAACAGAAGGTGTTTGGGGAATTGGTTGTAATGCAAAGAGTTGCATGGCNATTGATAGAATCTTTGATCTTAAGAAAAGAGACAAATCAAAGAAATTTATTCTTCTGTCTCCATCAATAGATTCTGTGAAAGAGTTCTGCTTAATTTTAAAAGAAGACATAAGAATTCTTGAAAATAAATGGCCTGGACCGACAACTTTTTTATTAGAAAGAAGCTCTGATAAATATAAAGAGTTATCATATTTAGGAAGACATGCAGTGAGAGTTAGCGCTCACAAACCATTAATTGAGTTGCTCGATTTTTTTGGCTCAGAGATGGTTTCTACTTCCGCAAATATAAGCGGTGAAAACGAGATAAAAAACAAAGATGATATAGTTAACTTTTTTAACTACGAGGACGTTGCAATATTTGATAAGAGTTTAGGAGATTTAAAAAAACCTACAAAGATATTCGACTTGAAACTAAAGAAATACATACGGTAATGAGTAATATAATTGAGAGAAAATTTCTAGAAATTCAGGATATGATCCTAGACGGTTTATTATCCCTGGAATCTAAGAAAAATAGAAAACCGATAGTCGATAATTGGAAATCTAAGATTGGAAAAGGAAAAACTTGTGTAATTGAAAACGGCTCTGTTTTTGAAAAAGCTGTCGTGACATTTTCGTCCGTATCAGGTAAAAATCTTCCCGCCAGCTCGGGTATGTCTGCATATATAAATAAAATACACAAATTTGAAGCTATGGGAGTTTCTGTAATATGTCATCCCAAAAATCCAAAGGCTCCAACCTCCCATTTCAATGTAAGAACTTTTATGATTTTTGATAAGGAAGGCCTTCAAAATTGGTGGATTGGCGGAGGGTGTGATCTAACCCCTTTTCTACCATATAAATCTGATATTACTCTTTGGCATAAGTCTCTAAAATCTATGTTTGATNNATTTAATAAAACNTTTTATAAAAAATTTGCNAAAGAATGTGATAAATANTTCTTTTTGCCNCATAGAAAAGAAAGAAGAGGGGTNGGCGGAGTATTNTTTGACAATCTNAAGTATAAAGAGCANTTAGATAGCCTTAATTTATTAGAATGCCTTGGAAAAGAATACACACAAACCTATAGCAAAATCCTTAAAAGAAGAGCGAGNGAGAAATATTCGAAAGATCAAAAANTATTTCAGCAAATAAGGAGAGGNAGATATGCAGAGTTTAATCTGCTTCATGACAGAGGAACAAAGTTCGGCTTAGAGTCTGGGGGCAGAGTGAAATCTATTTTATCTTCTATGCCACCATCTACATCTTGGACTTATGAAATGCCAAAAGAGCTTAAGAANTATGAAACAAGGCTTTTAAAAATACTCAAANAATCTTGGGTGGTTTANTAAATGCCAAAAATTAACAAGTTAGGTGTTATAGGATCTCCNATCGATCACTCTCTTTCACCATTCATACATTCACGATTTGCAAGACAAGCCAATTTAAACATTGATTACAGGCCATACAAAGTAGAATCAGATGAAATAGATATGTTTCTTAAAGATTTTTTTGCAGACAAAAATGCAATTGGCCTCAATGTAACTTTGCCATTAAAAAAAGAAGCTTTTAATAGGTGTGACAGCACATCTGAAGAAGTAAGNTTTATAGAGGCNTCAAACACACTCATAAAAAAAAATAGATCTTTGCANGGNGAAACCACTGATAGTAGTGGCTTTATTAGNGATCTTAAAGATAAAAANATTGAATTATCTAGCAAGAAGGTTTTAATTATTGGAGCAGGAGANGCAACAGAAAGCATTTTATGGGGAATCACAAAACAAAAACCTAAAGAATTATTNNTGATTAATAGAACCNTTGAAAAAGCNGAAAGANTAGCTAAAAAGTATGGNGAGTTTGCCGATATCCATNTAGTTACAGAAGAAAACAANATCAATGNAGATATTGTTNTCAATACAAGCTCTGCNGGTGTTACTGGAGAGTTTAAAGAGCCTCAAATAATAGACCTAAANGATTCAATAATNGCTTATGATTTAAACTATTCAATNAATGAGACCCCTTTTTGCAAATGGGCNAAGTCTTTTACAGAAAAAAACTTTGATGGGACCGGAATGCTTGTACATCAGGCTGCAAAATCATTCAAACTTTGGTTCAANTATGANCCNGATGTTGTGAATGTTCTTCATGAAATTGAGCNCTTTANNAATGAATGATTTTAGAAGGTTTGTTGCNGGCGCAATATGCCCAAATTGNAAGAAGAAAGACACNATTGCCCTTAGNGCAGATGACAANAGNATNTTTTGCGTAAGTTGTGATTTCGANGAATATAAAAGCGAATAGATATATTCTATTACTTAAGTATAATGCCCTTGGATTAACTAAAAAAACACTATTAATATAATAGAATTTTATAATATAATATAAACAGAATTTATTAACGGAAAAGGGAAGTGTTTAAAAAATTTAATAATTTAAGCAAAAGTGCTTTTNCAGCACTGTTAATGTTATCGCTATATCCATCTAAAGTTCTNTCAGANTGGGANGCTTTAAATATGAGNGAAGGCGTTACACAGGTNAGTAGAGATGTTTTTGAATTNCACATGCTTATTTTTTATATTTGTGTTGCTATCGGTGCAGTTGTCTTTTCAGTTATGTTCTATTCCCTTTTTAGATACACAAAAAAAAGAAATCCGAATCCATCCACTTTTCATGAAAGCACAAAACTTGAAGTTGCATGGACTATAGTCCCTTTTCTTATTTTAATAGCAATGGCAGTTCCCGCATCAAAAACTCTAACAGAGATCTATGACGATGAAGAGGGCGAAATTAATATTCAAGTTGTTGGATATCAATGGAAGTGGGAATATAAGTATCTCGAAGACGACATTAATTTTTTCTCGAACCTTAGTACAGATCAAGATGAGATTTATAATCTTGTTCCAAAAGGCGAAAACTATCTATTGGAAGTTGATGAGCCTCTAATAATCCCAGTTGATACAAGAGTAAGATTTTTAATAACTGCCAATGACGTAATACACTCATGGTGGGTTCCAGATTTTGCAATTAAACAAGATGCAATTCCTGGNTTTATTAANACAGCATGGACTAGAGCAGAAGAAACAGGCATTTACAGAGGTAATTGCACAGAACTTTGTGGAAAGAATCATGGCTTTATGCCNGTAGTCGTTAAGGTTGTTGAAAAGGATGAATACAATGACTGGGTATTAGCAAAGAAAGAAGAAGCAATAAAGCTTGCTGAACTCACAGAAAAAGAATGGTCGCTTGCCGAACTTACACAAAGAGGCGAAGGGGTTTACCAAAAGAACTGTGTTGCTTGTCACCAGATGAATGGTGAAGGGCTCCCTCCTATATTTCCTGCTCTTGCTGGAAGCGACATTGTAATGTTTGATAAAGATAGGAATGTAGAAATCCTAATGGAAGGAGTTCAAGGAGCTGCTATGCAATCATTTGCAAATCAACTTTCCGAAGTTGATATGGCTGCAGTTATAACATACACAAGACAGGCATGGGGTAATGCCGAAAATGGTGATGGAGAATACGTTGTTCCATCAGATATAGTTGAATATAAAAAACCAAAAATTTAATTAGCGAGGTAAATTATGAGCTCAGTTATTGAAAGCCACCATGATGATCATCATCACGGCCCTGCAAAAGGCTTGATGCGATGGCTTCTTACAACTAACCATAAAGATATAGGTACATTATATCTATGGTTTAGTTTTGCAATGTTCTTAATTGGCGGAGCAATGGCAATGGTTATTAGAGCCGAGCTTTTCCAGCCTGGGATGCAGATAGTAGAACCTGANTTCTATAATCAGATGCTNACACTTCATGGGCTNATTATGGTTTTTGGTGCAGTAATGCCAGCCTTTGTTGGATTGGCTAACTGGCTTGTGCCTATGATGGTTGGAGCTCCAGATATGGCCCTCCCACGATTGAATAATTTAAGTTTTTGGCTACTTCCGTTTGCCTTTGGTATCTTACTCTCTTCATTATTTATGGAAGGGGGAGCACCAAACTTTGGGTGGACATTCTATGCGCCTCTCTCTACAACGTATGCACCTCCGAGTGTAACTTTTTTTATTTTCTCAGTTCACATTATGGGAGCGTCCTCAATCATGGGATCTATTAATGTAATCGTAACCATAATGAATATGAGAGCCCCAGGAATGGATTTAATGAAGATGCCACTCTTTGTATGGTCTTGGTTAATTACCGCTTATCTTCTTATTGCTGTTATGCCGGTTCTAGCTGGTGCAGTAACTATGATGTTAATGGATATTCATTTTGGCACAAGTTTCTTTAATGCAGCTGGTGGCGGTGATCCGGTATTATTCCAGCACATTTTTTGGTTCTTTGGTCATCCTGAAGTTTATATTATGATTTTGCCAGCCTTTGGAATTGTCTCTCACATTATTGAGACCTTTTCCAGAAAGCAGTTATTTGGTTATTCATCTATGGTTTGGGCGATGCTGTCTATTGCAATTCTTTCTTTTGTTGTTTGGGCTCATCACATGTTTACTGTTGGTATGCCATTAGCAGCTGAGCTTTTCTTTATGTGGGCAACGATGCTTATAGCAGTCCCAACCGGAGTTAAGGTATTTAACTGGGTTGCAACAATGTTCAAAGGCTCCATTACATATGAGACTCCAATGCTATTCGCAATTTCCTTTGTAGTTCTNTTTACAATTGGTGGATTCTCAGGACTTATGCTTTCAATAGTACCCGCTGATTTTCAATACCATGATACTTATTTTGTAGTGGCTCACTTCCATTATGTCCTAGTGCCTGGATCAATATTTTCAATAATGGCAGCAGTTTATTATTGGATACCAAAGTGGACAGGTAACATGTATGACGAAAGAATGGGCAGATTGCATTTCTGGCTTTCGTTTGTGGGAGTAAATGTCACATTTTTCCCTCAGCACTGGATTGGATTGGCAGGAATGCCAAGAAGATATCCAGACTATGCTCTTCAGTTTGCAGACTGGAACATGGTTTCAACTGCAGGAGCTTTCTTATTTGGAGCTTCTCAAATCTTATTCTTATTTATTGTTCTAAAAACAGTAATGGGTGGAAAGAAAGCTACTCCTCAAGTTTGGGAAGGAGCAAGAGGTTTGGAGTGGTCAGTTGAATCACCAGCACCCTATCATACGTTTTCAACACCACCTAAAGTCAATTAATGAACAACTCTGCTAAAAGAACTCTTAAATATTTGTCATTCGCAGTTTTTGGGATGTTCTTTTTTTCATTTGCGCTAGTTCCTCTTTATGATGTTTTTTGTGAAGTGACAGGTCTAAATGGAAAGATTTCGCAATCAGAAGAGGGAATCAGCTATGAATCAAATTCTGGGAGAGACTTAACAATCCAATTTGTTTCTCACAATGCTGAGCAAATGCCTTGGGTATTTAAACCATCTGAAAAGATTATGAAAGTGAAAACTGGCAAGTACAGTAATGCAACGTTCTTTGTAAAAAATAATACAGATAAACCAATGACAGCAAGAGCAGTTCCTAGCGTTGCTCCAAGCAATGCAAACGAATACTTGAAGAAATTAGAATGTTTTTGTTTTGAAGAGCAATTTCTTGCGCCTGGCGAAGAAGCTCTTCTGCCAGTCAGATTTATTTTCGATAGTAATATGCCTGAAAGNATTAATAATGTAGCTCTCTCATATACTATCTTTGATATTACTAANTATAATGANATGGAGATGGCACATCACGATGGAAGATAGAATGGAATATCAAAAATATTATGTTCCTGAGTCGAGCAAATTCCCTATTTTTGCTGCCTTTTCTTTGTTCATTTTAATAATTGGNGCTTCATCAACAATTAATTCTCTTGATAATCCTGAAAGCAATGCAAGCTTAATTTTATATACAGGCCTAGCTTGTTTCTTAGCAACACTNTTTTTTTGGTTTAGGCAGGTTGTTAAAGAAAACAATGCCGGCCTAGAAAGTGCACAACTTTCTCAGTCTTTTGTTTACGGGATGGCGTGGTTTATATTTTCTGAAGTAATGTTCTTTGCAGCTTTCTTTGGAGCTTTGTTTTACGTAAGATCTTTCGCAGTTCCGTGGTTAGGGGGCGAAGGAGAAAAAGGCCTTGCTAATATGCTATGGCAAGATTTTGAAGCTACGTGGCCACTAATAAATACTCCTGATGGAGGTAAAGCTTTTGTCATAGCTGCAAAAAGTATGAGCTTTCCCGGGTGGGAAAATATTAGCCACTGGCTACCTCTATACAACACTATCGTATTGCTAAGTTCTAGTGTGACAGTTCACTTTGCACATCTGGGNCTNAAGAAAGGAAACAAAAAAACATTCAATATTTGGCTTGGTATTACAGTTTTACTCGCTCTAATTTTTGTTGGCCTTCAAGCAGCAGAATACTATGAGGCTTATGAACATTTTGGACTTACTCTAAATTCAGGAATTTATGGATCAACTTTCTTTATGTTGACCGGATTCCACGGATTCCATGTAATGTTGGGCGGCCTAATGCTCGCAGTTATGCTTATAAGATCTGTATTTTATGGCCACTTTAATGAGCACAAACATTTTGGTTTCGAAGCCGCATCTTGGTATTGGCACTTTGTAGATGTTGTTTGGGTTATGTTGTTCCTATTTGTTTATATTTTATAAACTTTCCGAAGCTATATAAGAATTGCCAAGTTCACCAGTTGATAAACCATATGCCACTAAAATTATTAATAAAATTGCCAAAGTGACCCTAATGCCTAAACCATATACAGTTCTTTTTCCTTCACCTCTATCTTTAAATAAGAAAAACAGACTCGAAGCTAGGCTCAAGAGAATTCCGATTATTAATACTATAATGATGCTTTTTACTGACATAACCTTTGTATTGTATAGGTAAAGATGAAATTAACTAAATCAAGGCAAGCAGCTACAATTTTTTATGTATTTTTCTCAATTGTCTTTGTTGTTCTGGGCTTTTGGCAGATCAATAGAGGAAATGAAAAAACAGAAATTATTGAAGCCTTTGAGTTACAGCAGGCAGGACAAGCAATTGAATTCTCATCTGACTCCCAAAAATGGGAGAGAGTTTATATTAGTGGTGAGCTCGATGATAAAAGAATAATATATCTCGATAATGTAATTCATAAAGGGATATTAGGCTTTAAAGTTTTAGCCCCTGTCTTTATAGAAGATAACAAAATTATATTAGTTGACTTTGGCTGGATAAAACAGCCCCAAAGCAGAGATCAAGTTAGCNTCGTGAGCATTTCTGATAATAAGAATGTTTCGGTTTCAGGAGTTCTAGAATCACCAGAAATGGGATTAATATTATCAGAAGATATTTTTACAAACAGTTGGCCAAAAATATCTCAGAGCAAATCAATAACTGCATTGGAGTCATTATTTGAAGAAGAAATCATTAAATTTATTCTTCTATCTGACTATAGACCAGATACTAACTTTGTATACCTAAAGCCTGTTGTTGCAAATATGCCACCAGTAAAACACTATGGTTACGCTGGCCAATGGTTTGCAATGTTTATAGCATTATCAATTATGTATTTATATTTTTTGAGGAAATCATCGAATGAATAAAAAAGCCTTCCTACTCTTTCTATTGCTGACGCCTCTAATAGTAATTGTTTCTTCAACGCTTGCTTTTAGATTTGGTTTTGGGCCTGAAGCTACCAAAAATAATGGCATATTTTTCAATGAGTTTACTGATATAACAGGGATGGAAATATCCTCAATAAAAAACTTCAAGCTAGACTTTGAAGATGGTAAGTGGGTTATGGGAATTTATCATAATAACGAAGGGAAAACTCTTGAGAACAGCAGATTAATGAAACAACTCAACGTGGCTCTTAATAGAGATATTAATAGAGTAAAAAGAATTGTCTTCTTTGAGGANAATCCGGAAGATAGTTTTCTAGAGAATATTGAAAATGATTTTCCAAGACTAGAAATTTTTGTTGATGCAGAATCAGAGTTTAAAAATCTCTTATTAAATTTATCCGAGGAATCTATAATTTCCTCAAGTTATATTTTTATAATTGATCCATATGGAAGACTCGTCATGTACTTTCCAAATGATCTTACTCCCAAAAAGATTCTGAAAGACCTAAAGGTACTAATATGATAAATATAAGAAATATATCTCTTTTTGGTGGACTATTTGCGATAGTTGTAATTGCTTTAGGAGCTTGGACAAGACTTGTAGATGCGGGTTTGGGTTGTCCAGATTGGCCTGGCTGTTATGGATTTGTAACTTTTCCAATAACTGATTCAGAAATAGCTCTTGCTGAAAGTAGATATCCAACATTTCCATATGAGATCGATAAAGCAATACCAGAGGTTGTTCATAGGTATTTTGCTGCGATGCTTGGCCTGATTGCAATCTTTCTTGTATTTTTTGCGATCAGATATAAAGTTGATCGCTCATTAAGGAATCTTTCAATCTTTTTACTCTTTTTTATTTGTTGCCAAGGCCTTTTTGGTTATCTGACCGTAAGCTTAAAGCTCCTTCCTATAATAGTTACAGGCCATCTCTTTGGTGGCTTTATAACACTNAGTTTATTCTTTTTCATATTTTTAAAAGCAGCTGACTTTAGATTTCTAAACTATATAGATATTAAGAAGTATAGGTATCTTGCATTAGTGTGTTTGTTTGTTTTACTTGTTCAGATATTCCTTGGCGCATGGACAAGTACTAACTATGCCTCACTCGCATGTCCGGATTTTCCAACTTGTCAGGGTAGTTACTATCCAGAAATGGACTTTGAATCAGGATTCAATCTTAAACAAGAAGTTGGGCCAAACTATCTTTATGGACTTTTAGAAAATCCAGCACGAGTTGCCATACATTACTCTCATAGAGTTACAGCCCTTGTTCTTACATTTTTTATGTTAATTTTGATTGGCTGTTTGTGGTTTACAAATGCTGCCCCTTTATCATCAACACTGGGACTTGTTTTGCTGCTCCANATTTCCCTTGGAATTATGAATGTGGTCTATGTTTTACCTTTGTATATTGCAATTGCTCATAATCTTATCGCAGCAATGTTACTATTGGTTACTTTGCTTGTTAACTACTTAGCTTTCAAAAAATGAATGTTTTAAAAAACTACCTTGAGCTTACAAAACCTAAGGTAGTTTTAATGATGCTCATAACAGCAATTATTGGGATGTTGTTAGCTTCAAAAAGCTTACCGTCATTATATTTAGTTATTATTTCGATGATTGGCATAGGCTTATGTGCGTCTTCTGCAGCAACCATCAACCAAATTATAGATAGAAATATAGATGCAAATATGGCTAGAACTTCTAACCGACCACTTCCACAAGGTGAAATCACTACTTTCAATGCAAGTCTATTTGCATTTGCATTGATGATTGTTGGAACAGCTATTCTTGTTAGTCAAGTAAATACACTTACAGCAGTTCTTACGGTAGCNTCATTAATAGGNTATGCCTTCATTTATACAGTTTTTCTAAAAAGAGCAACTCCTCAAAATATAGTTATTGGAGGTTTGGCTGGAGCTGCACCACCACTTTTGGGGTGGACATCTGTAACTAACTCAATCGATCCAAATGCACTTCTTTTGGTGCTAATAATTTTTGTTTGGACACCACCACATTTTTGGGCACTTGCCATTTATAGAAAGGAAGATTATGCGAGAGAGTCTATACCAATGTTACCAGTTACTCATGGAGTAAGATTTACAAAGCTTCAAATTATTTTATATACAGTTTTATTAGTGCTTGTAAGTTTACTTCCTTACATTGTATTAATGTCAGGAAACATATATTTATTTTCAGCACTTGGATTAGGACTATTTTATTTATATTCATCAATAAAAATGTATTTAACAGATGATGAAGAATACCCTATGACCTCATTCAAATATTCGATTTATTATATTTTTTTAATTTTTTTTGCACTCCTTGTAGATCACTTTATCTAATATGAAAAAGAATATAAGACTTTCTTTGCTTCTTATTTTTGTCTTCATAGCAACGATACTCTATGGATTTGTGAACAAGCTAACAGCTCCAAGAATACTAAGCAATGAAGAGCTTTTAATAAATGGCTTTTATAAGTTACAGGAGCCCATTGCGCTATCAGATTTCAGTTTGGAGAGAGAAGATGGCTCTTACTTCACAAAATCAGACNTAATAGACAAATGGACAATAATGTACTTTGGTTTTAGTAGTTGTCCTNCAGAGTGNCCGGTGACAATGAGTGAATTAAGAAAACTCATCAATGCACTTAGAGAAAAAGACTTCATGCTTGATGATAAGCAGTGGATCTTGGTTACCATAGATCCTGAGAGAGATTCTGCAAAAGATATAAATTTCTATGCNTCTAGATTCGACTCAAGTTTTGTNGGCCTTAGAGCAGAAAGACCAACTTTATTAAGCNTNACAACACAACTTAATGTAGCAAAAGTGAAACCAATGAAACATGAAATGCANTCCATTGAGGAGCTAAGCAATCATGTTAATAATGTAATCTTGATCAACAAGGATGCTGAATATTTTGGATTTTTTAGGCCTCCTTTTGATATTTCAAAACTTTCTTTGACTTATCAGTCAGTTACTACTCAATAACAAGCCCTTGTTTTCTTACAGTTAGATACTTATATTAATTATATGAAGTATTTAAATATTTATTTTCTATCCATAGCATTATTGTTTTCTTTTGATTTGAATGCATCTAAGTACGAGAAGGAAAGCGCATCTGATTTATATAAAAAGGCTACGAAACAGTTAAAAGAAGAAGATTATAAAAGTGCCCTTAAAACCTTAAAGAAATATACAAAGTCTAAAAAAAAGGATGCAGATGGTTGGACTCTTTTAGCGTTTACTAATAGAAAACTTAAGAATTATAGTGAGGCCGAATCTTTATATGCTAAGGCGCTTAATCTTGATCCTAATAATAAGATAGCGATTGAATATCAAGGTGAGCTATTTGTAGAGCTTGGAAGAATGGAAGAAGCAAATGCCAACTTAGCTAAACTGAGAGCGCTATGTCCAAACTCTTGTGAAGAGCTTGAAATGCTAGAGGAATATATCTCAGGAAATAAAACAAAATCTTGGTAATTTAAATAGTATCAATTGATAAAAGAAGAAATTCTCAAGATAGAAGGGCTTTTAAAAGAATCACATAACATTGTATTTCTCACGGGTGCTGGTATCAGTACTAACTCAGGACTACCTGACTTTAGAAGTGATAATGGTTTTTGGAAGACTAATAAACCAATAATGTTTAGAGACTTCTTGAATAGCTACCAATCAAGACGATTATCTTGGACCAGAAATATAACCCTTAATAAAACCCTAAAAAAAATTAAACCCAATCGTGGGCATATGTTTGTCAAAGAAATATTAGATGCTAAGAAAGGCTGTGTAATTACACAAAATATCGATGGCCTTCATCACAGATCTGGAATACAAGAGAAAAAAATAATAGAAGTTCACGGTAATGCAACAAAAGCTAAATGTTTAGATTGTGGAATTAGCCTTGATCTCGAACCATTCCACAAAGCAATTCATGATGACCAAGTGACGCCAGATTGTCCCAAGTGTTATGGCTTGGTAAAAGTTGCAACAATTTCCTTTGGGCAACCCATGAATATGAATGATTTTGAGAGATCTAAAGATAAAATAATCGAAAGCGATATTTTAATCGTGTTGGGTTCATCTCTTCAGGTACAACCCGTTGCTTCACTCCCAGGCTTTGCTGTTCAAAATGGGAAAAAATTAATAATTATCAACAAAGATCCAACTAACTTTGACCAATACGCTGAGGTTTGTATCCACGAAGATATTTGCAACACAGTTGCTAAGATAAATATTTAAAGTTTAGAAACTCTAGTAACCTCACTGTCTAAATACTCAGTAGTAAAATTATTTAAATGGAAGTCTGAATCAAGCGGCATAATTTCATTAAATATTAAACGCTTTGCAACCCTTACCATTATCACCGAAAATTTAAACAAGGCTAAGACTCTAAAGTAATTTATATTTTCTGCAGACAAACCAGTTTTATTTTCCCAAATCTCTATACCCTCGCTCTGACTCATGGAGCCATCAAGTCGAGGTACACCAAGCCCCAAACTATTACATTCATCTACAGCGAAGCCCCAAGCTAGATCCATTAATGGATCTCCCATGCTTGCCATTTCCCAGTCAAGAAGAGCAGATGCTTTATAGTCTTTATATAAGACATTACCTATTCTTGAGTCGCCCCAGCACATAGAAATTTTTTGTAATTCTGGTTTATTGGCAACCAGCCAATCATGAGCATTTGAGCAAACAGGATGCTTTTCTCCATCCATACCCCAATTTAAAAACTCCTTNTAATAATCCAACTCTGCGCCGAGTGAATCCTCTGTATTTTTAAAACCACAACTCGAAATCTCTTCACTTGTTAAATCCAAACTATGAAACGAAGATAAATTATTTACCCAACCAGACCACACTGAATATCTTTGCTCAGGAGTCNCTTTCCCCATCATTCCCTCTGGATCCATATGATGAGGAGGATTATCNCTTGGTGCTTCTCCATCAATACACCTCATCACATAAAACTCNGAACCTAAAATATCATCATTATAGTTTTCAAATATTATTTCTGGAGTAGGGAGGCCCTTTAATCTTAGAAGCTTCATAATCGAAGCCTGCATTTTTAAATCATAGTCAGGAAACACCTGATATCCAGTTGGCCTAAGCCTTAAAACAAGACTTTCCGAAACATCTTTACCCTTTACGTCGAAGACAAAAGTTTCATTAGAAAAGCCTGAAGCAATTGAGCTTTCATGAGGTATAACTTCACANTCACCATAAAGTTCGTTAAGCCAGGACTGCAGCTTAAGAAGCTTTTCATCAAAGTTTTTGTCTGTAGATACCGACATTAAGGTTTATCAAAAAGATCAACAAACCCACTTGGTTCATGCGCTCCAAGAATAAGTTGCTCTAAAACACCNCTTCCTTCATAAGCTTTATCTNCGATCTTCAATGTGGCANTCGAAAGAGCCTGAACATGTAAATATGGCGGATCACCAGGATCTTCATTTAGATCATATTCATCAAAGTGAGTTGCATTATCCCCCTTATCATGACCATGACCCCAATCAGGATGCATGTACCCTAGACCGCACATAAATGCTTTCATGCCGCAGTCAATACTAATCTCAATNTTGTTACCATCTTTATCATTNGCAGTAATTATCATGGACTCAACTCTTCTAGATTTAGGCACATAAGACACTTTCTTTTGTACATTNCGTAACTCTATCTCACCCTCAAATTCTGGACCTTGCATAATTGCTAGGACGGTGTCAGGAGTACCATCAGCTTTATCGATAAAGTAAATATGAGCAGAAAGATCCTCAAAATGGAAGGGCGCCCATAACCAATAAAATTGAGGCATATTAAAAGGAACCACAGGTTGACTATCGTAAGCTCCAACCGGCCTAACTCCCCAAGACCGATCCCTTGTTCCAACAAAGGTATCCTCAGTTACATCAATTTGCTCATCATTTATTTTTATCTTTCCAGACCATTTACCCTGCTGAGTTAGCCNACAAGTATCCATAATCATTCTAGGGCCATTGAATAATTGCATTTGAGGCTCTCTCATTGGCTCAAATCTGCCAGTGATAGTTAAATCAACCTCAAAATTGTTTTCAACATCGTTTAAAGAGACTTTTAGTTTTCTTAGTGGCTCAATAACCTCAACTTTTAGAGGCCCCACTTCGGTTTCAAGTCTTTCTAAATTTAAAACCCTTGAAGCTCTCGAGTTGTATTGTTTTCCTTTATAAGCAAGAGTAAATGCTCCATCCATTATATTTAGATTTGGGTAAACGCAGAGCACAGCNCCAAAGTAGATATCATCTGTTTTTGAATAACCATTAAAAAAATATCTGTCATAAAAGTTTCTTTCNGACCCTACNTCAGAAACAGGNTTTGAAATTTGATGTATTGGATAATCGTCAGCTTTTGTTAAAGACATAATTTATATAGTTATTATTACTTTTCCTTTTGCNTTTCTATTCTGCAGATGGGCTATAGCATCTGCAGCNTTATCAAGCGTGAATTTATCNGAAACCTCAGGAGCGATTTTTCCTTCACCATGAAGTTTAAATAACTCCATAAAGTTAGCTTTATTGCCTGCAGGATCAATCCCAGTCCAAGCACCCCAAAAAACACCAACTATTTGGCATCCTTTCAGCAAAGCTAAATTAAGCGGAATTTTCGGTATATCACCGGCAGCAAAACCGATTACCAAATATCTTCCTTCCCATGCGATAGCTCTTAATGCCGGTTCAGAATAATGTGAGCCTACCGGATCATAAATAACATTGGCTCCAACACCTCCTGTNACCTCTTTAATCTTTCCTGAAAGTTCTTTTTGCTGATCTTTTGATAGGTCGCCAGTTGGATATATGAATCCTTCATCAGCACCATGTTGNNTNCACATATCAATTTTTTCTTGAGATGATGCAGCAGCTATAACCCTAGCTCCCATAGCTTTGCCCAAATCAACAGCGGCAAGACCAACCCCACCTGCNGCTCCAAGAACCAACAATGTCTCTCCTGCTTTAAGATTTGCTCTTTGTTTTAGTGCATATAAAGTTGTGCCATATGTCATTGANAGAGCAGCTGCCGTTTCATAGTCCATTGATTCAGGAATNGGCATTACTGACCCTTCTGGTGCAACAATCTTTTCTGCAAAAGCACCCATACCAGTCATTGCAAAAACCTTATCACCNTCTTTGAGACTTTCTACACCTTCACCAACNTTTTCAANAATTCCAGCTGCTTCACCGCCAGGCGTAAAAGGAAGTGGAGGTTGAAATTGATATAAACCTTGTATCATTAAGACATCAGGAAAATTTACACTTGCGGCCTTAACACTTATTAAAACCTGTCCAGGTCCTACATCTGGACTTGAGACTTCTTTAATTTCTAGTTTATCTACCCCTCCAAGCTCAACGCACTGCAATGCTTTCATACTTATCCCCTTACTTTGTCATTATATTGTTCCACATACTTATTCAATTCAACACCCTTTTTAGCTTCTATTTCTTTATGTAACTCAATAGAGGCAAACCTTTCATTTTCTAAGATAGCTTCGTTTTTAAGCTTTGCACCTTTCAATGAATTCATTTTATTTATACTTTCCTGCAAAATATTTTCCGTAAAACTATTATCACTTCCTAATATATTATTTAGTAACTGCCTGCTCTTATTTTCCATATTTAAGCAATCAGATACTGACTTTTCAAACTCAGGATCAACTGAATTTAATTCCTTAGCAATCATCAAAAGCTCATTGGAAATATCTGATATCTTATTTCTTATACTTAACCCTGAACCATTAAATGAAAGTTTTTGATTTAGATCTGAACCTGAATGAATTGCGGTTACATAGTTTTTGTTCATTTCATCATATTCAGACTGACTTACTGATTTCGACTCAGTAATTAGACAATGAATAAGAAACACATCAAGCAACCGCATTTCTGATTTGGATATTCCTGTAAGAGAGTTTGGAGATAGATCAATTCCTCTAACTTCAACATATTCAATACCTTTATTTGAAAGTAGCTCTATTGGCCTAGTCTCTGAAGCGCCTTTTCGCTTTGGTCTAATAGAATCATATAGCTCATTTTCTATCTGGAGAATTCCTGATGATATTTGTTGTCTTTCATTGTTTTTATCATACAAGCCCAGGCTTTTAAATNCTCCATANTCCTCGAACACTCCTTTTTTTAGTGACTCTATAAAACCATCAAGAGAGTTATATTTAATATCAAGGGCCCTTTGATGGTGGCTTTGATAACCAACCTCACTCATTCTCAGAGAAGTAGCATATTCATCATAAAGGTCTGATTTATTCCTTTTTTTGATTGAATGATTTCTTCCTGAAATAAAAGATTTATCAAAGATAGGAGAAGCACCAAAGAAGTAAAGCAAGAACCAAAAATTTCTTTTGAAATTTCTAATAAGACCTAGATAAATATCTGACTTAGTTCCTTTATTAAGATCTTCAGTAAACAATCTAAGGGAGTCATCATCAATTGAAAAATTATAATGAATACCAGCTACACACTGCATGATTGAACCATATCTGACCCGCAAACCTTTTCTATAAATATTTTTTAGCTTACCAATGTTGCTAGAGCCAAACTCAGCAATTCTTATTTCTGATTCATCCCCAATAAAGCAGGGCATGGAATTTGACCACAAAACCTCATCTGATTCCATAGCGTTAGCAGTGAAGATGTGAAGATCTAAAAGGAATTCATAAACTTCATCAACACTATTGAAGGTTGGAGTTACAAGCTCTATTAGTGCTTCAGAAAAGTCTGTTGTAATAAATTTATTAGTTAAGGGAGANCCAAGNNCTTTTGGATGATTGCTTTGAGANAGTTGAGCATTNNTTTTTACTCTCAAGGACTCNTTTTCGATACCTCTAGAAATTTCTATATTTTCAAAAAANCCCNTATCTTTTAATTCAGCAACTCTACTGCTAAAAGNCATTNTCGNATTTTTATTGATCAGAAGGGCCGGCAGAAATTATTTCTTCANTGACATCAAATCTTTCAAAGTTATTTTGAAATAATTTTATTAAGTCAGCAGCGGCAGCATCATAAGCNCCTTTATCTTCCCANGTTTCGCGTGGATTTAGCAANNTGCTATCAACTCCTTGAATCGATAGAGGAACTTCNANATTTAAACCATTAAGCATTTGAGTTTCAACNTCATCAAGCTCGCCGTTTTGAACTGCATTAACGATTCTTCTAGTAGTTGGAATATCAAATCTTTTTCCAACTCCATAAGGTCCTCCAGTCCAACCAGTATTTACAAGAAAAACCTTTGAGCCAAAATCTTCAACTCTTTTCATTAAAAGGTCTGCATAGACACCAGCAGGTCGAGGAAAAAATGGTGCTCCAAAACAAGTTGAGAAAGTTGACTCAATATCTGAAGATGACCCAATCTCTGTAGACCCTACCTTCGCAGTATACCCGCTTAAAAAATGATAGGCAGCAGCTTCTTTAGATAATATTGATACTGGAGGAAGGACACCAGTCAAATCACAAGTTAGGAAGATTACTGTCTTTGGTTCACCAGCATAATTTTCTGGGACTGCTTTTTCGATATGTGTTCTTGGATAACAACATCTTGAATTTTGAGTTAATGAAACATCTGAGTAATCAGGAACTCCATCATTTAATACAACGTTTTCTAAAATACTCCCTTCTTTAATAGCTTTCCAAATTACAGGTTCATTTTCCTCAGAGAGATCTATACATTTTGCATAACACCCACCCTCGAAATTAAAAACGGAGCCCGGAGACCATCCATGCTCATCATCACCTATCAATGTACATGCTGGATCTGCAGAGAGAGTTGTTTTTCCAGTACCTGAAAGACCAAAAAATAGTGCTACTGAATTTTTATCATTGATATTCGAAGAACAGTGCATTGGAAGGATATCTTTGGCAGGAAGAAGAAAGTTTTGAACCGAGAACATTGATTTTTTCATCTCGCCAGCATACTTCATGCCCGCTATAAGGACCTTTTCCTCTTTAAAATTNATAATTACACAACCATCTGAGTTAGTCCCGTCTATTTCAGGCACACATTCAAAATTTGCTGCACTAAGTATTTTCCAGTTACTTTTACCTTTTGGATTAAATTCATCAGGATCAATAAATATTAATCTTGAGAAAAAGCTCTGCCAAGCTGTTTCAGTTATTACCTCAATTGGAAGATAGTGATCAGGATGAGACCCAACATGGACTTTAGTTAAAAACCTTTCTTTGTCATCTAAATAAGACTCAACTTTTGACCAGAGAGAGTNGAACTTCTCTTCATCAAATGGCCTATTTATTTCTCCCCATTCAATATCATTTTTGGTTGTTTCCTCTTGTACAATATATCTATCTAGTGGGCTTCTCCCAGTTCTTTTCCCTGTTACAACTGTCAGCGCTCCGTTAGAAGCAAGCACTCCTTCTTCTCTCTCTAGAGCTTTGGAAATAAGATCTTTATTTGAAAGTTCAAAAACCATGATTTTTTTAAATTTGTCCTTAAATTATACCTTTTTTAAGACTTTAAATACGTTAAGAAGATTAACAAATATAAATATTAGGAAGAAGATTAAGCCCCATTCAGCAAAATTAAAGATAAATCTCCAACCTTCTTCTGCACAGCTAGGACCCCCTTGAAGAGTTTTATAAATACCTCCAAAAAAACCATAAAATTCAATAGTTGTTTCAAGCGGCATTCCACACCCAGACAAATTAGTTAAACCTTCTGAAGAAAGATTTTGAATATATATTTGTCTACTAGTTACACCAACGCCAAAAAATAATGATCCAAAAATAAAAATGTTTTGGAGATTCTTAAAACTATCATTAAATGCTGCAATAAGTGAAAAGAAACCAAATGTGCCAAAAACATATCTTGTTAATATACACAAAGGACATGCATATAAGGCCAAAACAATATCCATAATCCANGCAAGAATTATTATGCCAAAAGACAAGATAGCATTATTTAGATGAAATCTTTTTACATAGATTTCCCATAATTTTTCAATAAAATGTAACACTTGTGACATATGATAAATCTTTTGTATTAATAAAAAAATCCTAATGTCATAATAAATAACTAAATGAAAAAAAATTTATATATTGTTGATGGATCTTCGTATGTTTATCGAGCTTTCCATGCAATGCCACCTCTAACAACATCATCAGGCAGGCCCACTGGTGCTATAAAAGGCGTATCGAACATGATGATGAACCTTAAAAATGAGAACGATGGTTCTTCTATCATCACAGTNTTNGACGCCAAGGGAAAAACATTTAGAAGNGATATTTATTCTGATTACAAAGCCAATCGNCCTCCCATGCCAGANGAGCTAAGGCTTCAATTAGATCCAATTAAATCAATATGCAAGGCAATAGGNTTTCCNATAGTAGAGATAGAGGGGGTAGAAGCTGATGATGTAATAGCNACCATTGTAAAAATAGCAAAAGAAGAGGGATATAGTTGTGTTATTTCTTCATTAGACAAAGATTTAATGCAGTTAGTTGAGGATCCTGCTGTTTCAATGATAAATACAATGACCAATAAAAAATTTAATGAAAAAGATGTAATCGAAAAGTTTGGAGTTAAGCCTAATCAAATTAGAGATATGCTAGCGCTTGTCGGAGATTCATCTGACAATATTCCAGGTGTTCCAAAAGTGGGACAGAAGACAGCTGCTAAATGGTTAAATGAGTTTGGAGATTTANAGTCAATTAAAGAAAACGCNCCATCAATCAAAGGNGTTGTTGGNGAGAATCTAAGAAATTCTTTAGATGATTTAGATAGAAATATTNACCTTGTNTCNTTAAAACAAGANGTAGANATTNANGTNANGTTTAGCGATCTGTTAACACTAAATCCNGATGATGATGANCTTNANAAGATTTTNTCGGAGTTAGAATTCGCAACAGNAAAAAATAATGACGAAAAAAATAAGGAGCAAAAGAAAGATTCAAAATATGAAACAGTTTTGTCTGAAAAAAGTTTAGAGAANTGGGTAAAAAAGATAGACAAATNTAAAGCATTTGCAATCGATACCGAGACNGANTCAGTTANNACTGTTTCAGCAAATCTTATAGGNATTTCAATTTCTGTAAAAGAAAATGAAGGGTGTTACATNCCTATAGGNCACTCATATNAANATTGTCCTNAGCAGCTTTCCCTTGACTNTATTCAAAAAAAACTGGGACCNGCTNTNGAAAAAAATCANNAAAAAGCTGTCGGCCANAANTTAAAGTTTGATATTCCAATTTTNTCTCGACATGGCATAAANCTCTCTGNGTTTTTGGCAGACACNATGCTNATGTCATATGTGCTNAATAGNACCGCCACCCGCCATGGAATGGATAGACTCGCNGATTATTATCTTAACTACACAACTACAAAATATACTGATGTAACAGGGACTGCCTCTAAGCAAATTAGTTTTGCAGAGGTACAAATTGATGTTGCAACAGATTATGCAGCCGAGGATGCTGATGTAACGCTAAGACTTTTTAATACTTTATCTGCGTTATTAAAAGAGAAACCAATTCAAGAGAAACTATTAAAAGAAATTGAATATCCTCTTGTGCATGTACTTTCAAGAGTAGAGCAAAATGGAGCAAAAATAGACAAGAAAAAACTTGGAAATCACTCCAAAGAGCTTGGCGACAAGATTGCTGACTTATCTGCCCAAGCTTTCAAAATAGCTGGAGAGGAATTTAATCTTGATTCCCCAAAACAACTCTTAGAAATTTTATATGAAAAGCAGGGATTACCAGTATTGAGAAAAACACCTAAAGGACAACCATCTACCAATGAAGAGACACTTCAAAGGCTATCAGAGGAATATGAACTACCAAAGATAATTCTTCAATATAGAACATTGGCAAAACTAAAATCTACTTATACAGATAGCTTAATAAATATTGAGAATCCTAAAACACAAAGGATTCACACCTCATATCAACAAGCCGTAACGTCAACAGGAAGACTTTCGTCTACAGAACCTAACTTACAAAATATTCCTATTAAAACCGCTGAAGGAAGGAGAATAAGAGAAGCTTTCGTTCCAGAAAAAGGTAACACACTAATTTCTGCTGATTATTCTCAAATAGAACTGAGGATAATGGCTCATTTATCAGAAGATAAAAACCTCACAAATGCTTTTAATAATAATATTGATGTTCATTCTTCAACCGCTGCAGAGGTTTTTGGCGTAGCAATTGAAGAGGTAAATAAAGATCAAAGAAGGAGCGCCAAAGCTATAAACTTTGGTTTAATGTACGGCATGTCCGCTTTTGGACTCACAAGACAGCTGGGAATTACCAGAGCTGAAGCGCAAGCATATTTAGATACTTATTTTGCAAGATATACTGGGGTAAGAGATTACATGGATAATATTAAAGCCAAAGCGAAGGAAGATATGTTTGTTGAGACCATTATGGGAAGACGTCTTTATCTTAATGAAATAAATGCCGCAAATGGATTAAGAAGACAGGCTGCAGAAAGAGCAGCTATTAATGCTCCACTTCAGGGATCTGCAGCAGACATAATTAAAAAGGCAATGCTTGATATTGATAAACTTATTTTAAATGAAATGCCTGATGTAAAAATGATAATGCAGGTTCATGACGAACTAGTGTTTGAATGCCCAAAAGAAAACGCTGACTTAGTGATGGAGAAAATGAAAGAAACTATGGAGCAAACCGTAGAACTAAAAATACCTTTGATCGCCGAAGCAGCTGTTGGCTCAAACTGGAATGAGGCGCATTAGTTAAGCCGCTCTTTCAACTGGAATATATTGCATTTCCTCAGGAAGTAAGATTTTAATTCCATGCATTTCTCTAAGATCACTAATTTTCATTGAAAGATAATCTTCAGGCATCTTGAAGGGCCATTTTTTCTTCATTCTTAAAGCTCTATATATAACCTTGCGTTTAATACCTCCAATCTTCCAATATATTTTTATAAAACCAAAAACACCAAACTCTTTATACAAGTCTTTATAAAGTTGCTTTAGCTGCGGAAGATTTTGGTATGAAAGGAGGTAGCTAAGCTTCCACTTACTTCCCCAAAGAACCCAACTATCAAGAATGGCTTCTTGTTCAATAGATATGTCTAAACCAAAGATCACATGTGTACAGTCATGATCTCTAAGAAGAGTGCCGGTCTCCTTACTATCTTCAAGTATTTCTGTAGATTCAGGAAATGATTTGTAATAGCGCTCTAGGCCCTCTTGGAGAGTTAAATCACATTCTTGTTTCTGATATTCCAGCATTATTCTACAAATTCTAGTATTTTCTTTGAAAGCTTGTCAAAACCCTCATCATCTTTTGATGACGTTACAATGACAGGCTTAGAATTAAGCTTTTTTTCAACATCCTTAATAGATCTAGAAATTGCAGAGCTATTTAGTTTATCGCTTTTAGTTAAAACAGGTATAAATGGGACTTCATATTTATGACAGAACTCCATCATTTGAATATCGCTATTTTTTAGAGGATGTCTTATATCCATAAAGATAATGGCAGCACACAACGATTGCCTTGANGAAAAATAANTATCCAGCAAAGTATCNAGGTTCTTTTTTTTATCAACGGANATTTTAGAAAATCCATATCCTGGTAAATCAACAAGTTTGATTTCGTCNGTNACTTTAAAAAAATTAATTTCTGTAGTTCTCCCTGGTGTTTTGCTNGTTCTTGCTAACTTTTTNTTTTTTGCNAAACAGTTNAGAGCACTTGATTTTCCNGCATTNGATCTCCCTGCTAAAACAAACTCAAAACCTTCATCTGGCGGAGCTTTCTTNATATTTAATACACCTTGCATNAAGGTAGTTTTANTGAAAATGTTTTGCATTTTTCTGTTTGTTTGAGCCTCTCTTAGGTTTATAATACCGTTTCTAAAATATTTCGTATATTCATAAAATATTTATTAAAGATACAAAATCATGAAAAAAATACTGCTTTCATTATTACTAGTAACTAGCGGACTTGCATACTCATTTGAGCCTGTACTNGGAAGAGACTACAGCTTGCTTGAAAACCCTTTGCCCACNAAACAAGATGGGAAAGTGGAAGTTCTTGAAATCTTTTGGTACGGATGNGGTCATTGTTATGCGATGGAATCGAAAATTAAAGCCTGGAATAAAACAACTCCAGAATATGTGAGCTTTAAAAAGATGCCAGTTACATGGGGGCCAGTGCACCGTCTCCATGCTGCTATGTTTTATACAATTGAGTCTATTGGCTCTGAACAAGATCTACACGCAGCAGTATTTTCAACAATGCACAATGAGAGAAATATATTATCCAGCGAACAGGCTGTGACAAGGTTTTTCGGAAAAGTTGGTGTTCCTTCCTCAGATTTATCAAAGTATTTAAATTCTTTTGGTGTTAAACAAAGAGTAAATAGAGCTGTTGAGCTAACCAAACAACTTAGAGTTGATTCAGTGCCAATGATAATTGTCGATGGTAAATATAAAGTAGCTGCTAGAGACACAGCACTACAAACAGTTGACTATTTAGTTGAAATGCAAAAATCGGAGTCCTAAATAATGAAACATACTTTCTTCCTTTCTTTATTCTTTCTTACAACATTAGCTTTTGCTGGCAAGAAATACGAAGATCAAGTAATTGAAAGAATAACCTGCCCAACCCAGAAATGTGAAGAAGGTCAAACTTTAGATATTGAGATTCCTTCAATGATGGAAGAAACTGCTGCAGAAGATGTTGTAAAAGTAGAGTTATCTGAAGGTTCAGAGCATATTGTAAAAATGCTTAATTCAGGAGAAGGCGGACAAATGATTTTTGAACCTGCTGTAATAAAAGTCTCTGTTGGAGATACTATTCACTTTAAAGCTACAGATGCAGCACACAACTCTGTATCTGTTGATGGNATGGTGCCAGCTGGTGCAGCTAGNTGGGCTAGTCAATTGAGTCAGGATATAAGTGTTACTTTGGATACCGAGGGCGTATATGTCTANCAATGTGANCCNCATCTTATTATGGCAATGGTTGGAGTTATTCANGTTGGCGANGCNGTCAATATGGAAGAGATTAGAAGTGCAGCTTCGAGCTATAGTGCGAATTTCTTAATGAATAATGACAGACTTCAAGGCTATCTAAATCAACTNTAAANACNATCAATTTTTTCCGTTAGCCCTTNCCATNTGCTGAACTCNGGAGGTTTTTCTACACCCTCAAGATCCCAAATTTCTTTATTTGGATTAAACCAAAGAGCTTGAACGCCATAACTNATTGCTCCGTGCATATCATTAATTTTGTGATCACCAATATGCAACAATTCTTCTTTACTAACCCCTAATAGCTCAATTGCTTTATGGAAGTGATTTTCACTTGGCTTGTTTGCACTTACATCTTTTGAAGAAATATTAAATTTAAAAAACTTACTAATACCAATTATTTCAATATTAGCATTACCATTTGTTAGACATCCCAACTTATATATTTGAGAAAGTTTCTCAATTTCATCCAAAACAGAGGGAAAAAACTCTACTTTATTTCTTTCCTGAAAAAATAATTGAAAAGCACTTTCTGATAGCTCATTTGCAGTTTCTTCATCAGATACACGCTCCTGTATTTTCATTAATAATAATTTTTTTCTGAGTTTCCCAACATCGAATTCGTATGAAGCATCTTCAATAATAAGCTTTTCTCTTATTAGTTTGAATTCTTCCCAAGATCCCCACTCTAATTTTCCAATCTTGTCCTCTATAAATTNTCTGGTTTTCATCTCAGCATTTATTAATACTGGTTTTACATCCCAGAATGTGTCATCAAGGTCAAAAGTTATGGCTTTAATTTTTTCACTCATGTTTATTTTTTTGCTCTTGGGTGTGACTTATCATAAATCTTAACAAGATGTTGATAATCTAAGTTTGTATATATTTGAGTGGTTGATAAAGAACTATGGCCTAATAGTTCTTGTATTGACCTTAGGTCTCCAGATGATTCAAGCATNTGAGTTGCAAAGCTATGCCTAAGCATATGTGGATTAATAGGAGGAAGTCCTTGTTTTATTGCAAGCTTTTTTAAGCGAAGTTGGATACTACGCGTTGTTAGTCTGCCCCCAGTTTTATTAACGAATAGCGCTCCATNTTTATTAGTTATTTTCTTTCTTTCTTCTAACCAGTTATCAATCGCACTAATGGCAAATCTTCCCAAAGGAACCAACCGAGTCTTCGATCCTTTACCAACGACTCTTAAAAAATCNTTACCTTCCTCAAAATCATNGATATTTACATTAACTGTNTCAGAAACCCTTAATCCTGAGGAATACATTAATTCTATTATCGCTAAGTCCCTTATTTCTATAAATGAGGTAGGTTTAAAATCTAACAATCTATTAATTTGTTCAGGTGTCAAAGTCTCAGGAAGTTTCTTTTCCATCTTTGGTCCAGAGATAAGTTCAAATGGGGACTGATTAATTCGATGATTCTTTTGAAGATATTTAAAGAAACCTTTAATAGAAGACAGGTGTCGCTGAATGCTTCTTGCACCGATATTCATAGAATAGAGAGAGCCTATCCATGAACTGCATATTTC
>FUFK010045948.1_pt1 | contig 29374 bp, 17 predicted proteins | sample 1021851 | NCBI WGS metagenome assembly FUFK01 (sample SAMEA51879418, study PRJEB19060) | metagenome
CCTGTCTGCGAAATGTATCCTTGACCGTCTACAGGAATTATCGAACTGGTAGACATGCCGTGAGTCTCACTTACCGTTACAGTGAGAATTTTGGTTTGATATGCTGCACCACCCCCCGCTGGTAGGACTGAGAAAGTNAGTTCGATACTTTCTGTGGCAAGTGCGTCCAAAGGTACACTTACCGAATACTGGACATTGACTGATTTCTCTGAGCCATGCCTACTATATACCGTCACAGTGGATTGGTCAAGTTGAACGCCCCANCCTGACGGTGGTGTTGATACAGATATTCGCAAATTATCTTGTCCATTTCCAGTGTTGGTTACGGTGAGTGAGGAGGTTCTATTTTCGCCCGGCTCAATTGGCCCTAATGAACTGGTAGTGAGGCTTAATTCAGCGCCAAAGGATTGGCCCAATATGATTGAGATGTCACTGCTACACTTCAATGCATTACCATCTTTGGCTTGGATGGTAATCGAACTAGATGAGCCGGCATTTTCTGAGTCATCCGGTACGACAATCAAATCAAATGTTTTGGTGCCAGAGCCGTCATCATACGGCAACACTCCGCTGGATGGTCCATCAAAAGAAACCCAACTTGCCTGCGTGCCAGTACGCGTCATTGATACCGACCAATCACTATTTCCGTCATTGGTTAGAGTTGCACTAAAAGTCCCTTCCTGTCCAGGGTTTAGGCTCAAGCTTGTTTTTGATAGCGACATGGAACACTCTTTGAGTACTGGAACTTCAAGCTCTAAATTAACCGTATCCGAAATCTCTTCAGTGGGATTTGGCGTTGTCACCGTACCGGTAACTTCCCAACAATAGTCATCTGCTTCTTGACCATCTGGGACTTCGACTGTAACTTCTACAGTTTCTTTGTTTGCATCAGGGTCATCCTCATCTTCGGCATCTAAAGTCACTGAATTATCACTTAGTGTTGCTACTATGTCACCAGAATTACCACAGCCGCTGTCATCACGCTCCACCAAGGTCAAGTTAACTGTGGTTGAGTTCTGTTGGCCAGTGTTTTCTACTGTTATTTCATAGATTATATCTGTGGATGACCCTGTGTAGCTCAAGGTTTTGTCATTACTATCTTTGTCGTTGCCAAAGTACAAATCAACACCCCATAAAGCTCCACCAGCACCATCGCCGGCAGTTGTTACGGCTGAATCCGTGGCTGGTTCACTGGGCGCCTCTGCACCAGGGGGGCCAATAACTGCGGTAATTGTGGCGGTGACGGTCGTTTCACAAGCAGTATCTACTTCTACGGTTTGCGCAACTGTGACGTTCATCGTCGTTTCCTCGCTCTGTCCAACTTCTATTTGACCTGGAATTTGACCGATTGTTGAAGAGAAACCATTACAGTCTTCTCCTGGTTCATTGCTGGCCTGAAGATTCACTGTCACTGGATTATCTCCATCATTGTAGACGGTAACGGTATATTCTCCTGAATCTCCAGGGTTAACTGTCTGAGATCTTGGGGAAATAAAGACTGAGACACTCTCTGCTGCTGATACTGGTGTTGCTATCATTGGTAACATTGAGACTAGCATCAAACTGACAAGGAAAAATGCTACTCGATTAGAACGATATGCACTACCCCCTTGGTTGACCATGGCAAGGGGTGAACGACTAAGTATCAAAAGCCTATCCTTTCATGTTCGGATTATTTTGTGGAAAAATAATTACTCGCTAATGAATGTTGAGACTGGAGATTGACAGCCCAAGCAGGTTTGAAGCCTCGAAATGTTACAATTTTCTGTATCGCTTCCACAGTATCTAGCCCCACATTTTGGACAGCCGATCACTTTGCCACTAATTGGGCTACGGCATTGCCAACACATTGCTGCTGGTTTGCTAGCCTCAACTACTGCCGCAATTCTCTGACCTGGTTGAAATATGGCAGGCGCAAGTAACGATTGTGGTATAGGCTGCGCACCATGAGGTGCTTGTACCGGTTGATTTGGCAGGTTGTTAGTCGGTATTGGCAAAAATGGTATTGATTGCTTGCCAGATTTTGGCTTGAGCAAGAATATTCCTGCACCAACAATCGCTAGGATAAATACGGAAAATAACCCAATATGAACTAATGGAATACCGAATGCTGCTGATTGTATTGCCTGTTTTTCGGCATTTGCTGCGAAAACATATGTTGCTGAATCAGCATTCTCTGCAGCCGGGAAAGTCAGTGAAATTTCGGCAATTCCATCGGTTTTGGGAGTTACAATTAACTTGACGGTTTTTGATTCACCTACTGCTAAATCAACAATTCCATCGCCAATCACCTCGACATCCCAATTTTGATTGACCGAACATGAAATCATGTGATTAAATGGCAGGGTTCCTGAGTTAGTTACCAATAGTTGAATTTCTTTTGATTCGCCCTCCTTGAACGTATTAGATGTCAATTCTGACCATGATACTGCTTCAGTTCCATCAATATAAAGCGAAAATGTTTCCGAATATTGAGTTCCCGAACCTGAAAAATTCAAAGAGAAATTCGGTTCAGTAAATGGCTCTGCTGTTATATTAGTGAAAACTGTGCATGATAATTCTGTGGACTCTTGATATCCAATCATCGATGGGGTATCGCAAATTACTGACAATTGGGAATCGCTGATTGGAGTCACGATCGGTTGCCATTGTATGTCTGCATCGTTAGTCAACTGCCAAATGAATCTCAACTCTGCACCTGCGGGGTGAGCTCCTGAACCGTAAAATGATGCTGTATACTCTTTACCGTCCGGAAAAATTACCTTCTGGAATTGTAAACTCGGCTGCGGGAAAATTTGGATGCTGAAGTTATCTGTCCAGGTGAATCTGTCCGAACCGTTGTCGAAGTGCACCTTTGCTTCGCCCGATTTAGCACTACTAGAAATCTGGAATGTTACAAGATAAAATACTCTTTCACCAATTCCTAAGTCAACATTGCCGTCAGAGCCAATCATCTGGACGCCTGGTGGCAAGATGAATGTAGGATAAAGTTTTACGGCCAAATTACCGCTATTTTCGATGGTGAATACAGTAACAATTTCTGAATTAGGTTGTAAATCAACCAGCGAAGACTCGGTGCTAATTTCAACTGATTTGACCGCTTCAACTTCGATTGGTAATTCAATTATCCAGTTGACTACTGAGTCGGTAATTGAATTAACACTGATGGTTATCGAGGTTTGTAAGCCTGAATTGGGGACCACTGGGGGCGGCTCAATCACCATTTCGATGGTCTCAAATTCACCCATTGGTATTGAAGAACTTGTAGCAAATTGGCTTTTTGAAAAATCTTGAACAAAATATACCTCCCAACCATTTGGTGGTTGTACTTGTAAGTCATAGGCAATCTCAGTATTACCATGATTAAACAAGTATAGAGGAACTATTGTCGCTTCTGTAGGATTAACTGGGACTATATCATAGTCCGATTCTATTCTGGCGTCTGGTATTTTACCTACAATCATGTCCAAATCAAAATTGGCTGTCAAAGAATTATCAAGATCTATGGCCGATAGGGCAATTCTGTAGGTTCCGGGAGCTGGTAATTTTCCATGAACTAAGGTGACCGATAAATCAACAGATTCTCTACCAAGCAGTTGATATTGATTACCGGAAAGTCCAACGTACCAGTTTAGTTCTGTACCGTCTTGGACGTGAATGAGACCTGTTTCACCAATAGATGCATTGGTCTGTAATAATCCGGTGTTTTGTAAAGTAATTTGCCAAGTAGTTGAGATTTGTTCGGGATCTAAAAGTTGCTGAACCGCCTTGGTGGAGGTAATCGCCACTCCCGGTTGTGATACATTGATTCTGACATCTTGCCTGTTATTTATCTCGAGAGTCTCAATTACCTGCTCGTCATTATCAATTACAAATGACACTACATTTTCACCGGCATGTTGCGGAGTCCATGACCAAACAAGTGTTCTTTCGCTACCTCCATTCAATTCCAAAGTTTGCGCATCAATTTCTTGGCCGTCTACCTCCAATTTGACTTCAAATGGATCTGAGCGAATATTGCCAGTGTTGGCGACCACACTTTCGAGTTCGACTTCTTGGCCAACACTTGGAATCGCAACATCAATGGTGAAACCATTTTCAACCATCACTAAATCTGGTTTCAAATCATTGATGCCATGCCCCATAACCGCTAGTGAGAATGTCTGACCGCTGCTACCGCCATGATTGGCATCGATTATCTCCACAGTCCAAGTACCAACCATTGCTGAATCTATCAAAACAACTTCGACATTGTTAAGTGTATCTGCACTTCCACCAGTGGTGGAACTGCCGTTGACAAAATCATTTCCAAGATAGGTCAATCCGTTTGGGTCGGTAACCTCCAAATTAAGATTGTTGACAAGTTGAGTCTGAGACCATGTCGATGCTGCTTCATCAGACCAAGCTAGTACTGCCTTGAATTGTTCGCCGCCCTTATCAATATCGAATGTGTAAAATTTTGAATTCCCAGTGGCTGATAGTTGTGATCTGTCATCTACCCATATGCCTTGGCCATCAGGTGGTGCAAGTGAATTCCTTAGGTTAACTCGTCCCCAACCCTCGTGATTATTAGGTATATCTCGGGTACCAACATCTTCGGCTCCTAGAATCAGTAAAGCCTTGACGAGGGCCCCTTGGGGCGATTCCCTAAGGGCAATTTCTTCGAGATACTCCCGAATCATTACAGCCGCGCCAGCGGCATTTGGTGTCGCCATTGAAGTCCCTGAATACTCAAGATACCATGAACTGCTTCCCGAAGCATCTCCTGTATCGTTTGCTTCTTGAGCACGGCATGACCAAACATACCCGCCTGGAGCAAGAACATCTGGTTTTATTCTATCATCATCTAGTGGCCCCCGTGAGGAGTCTTGCATTATAGTATCAGGTGCACCTTGATAGCGATTTTGATGCATCCCCACAGTAATAACATTCTTGGCGGTCGCTGGTGGGGAAATAGTGCCTGAATCAGGCCCATCATTGCCAGCGGCAAAAAGTATAGTCAAACCTTCCCCGCCCGAGTAATAACGGTCATAGTTACTTGCTACATCATCAGCATCTCTGCTTTCTGAGGAATATTGACCGAAGCCGCCATCTAGACCCCAGGAATTGGTGTGGGTTCGGGCTCCCCCGGTATATGCAGAATTGAGTAAACTATTGAGTGAGGGTGATTGCAAATCTCCAGTGTTATCATTCTCCATGGCTTGAAAGTAAAGTTGTGCCTTCGGAGCTACCCCCGCAAAACTTCCCCTAAATCCATCACCAAGAACGGTACAAGAGACGTGAGTGCCATGCCCTGACCATTTATCAGCGGTTGAACCATCATTTATTACATCATTATTGGCTATAACCCTCGTACCAAAATCCCCATGATCTTCATCAAGTCCCGAATCTGCGACTGCGACTATTTGCCCTGAACCATCTAAGTCTGTGGTAAAATAAGACTGCATGTTGTTTATATTCATATGACTCCTAGCTTCATTATTGTGAATTTTATAGGCTGGATTAAACCGAATCACGGCAACCGATGGTTGGTGTGCAATATCAATTAAATCAACATCGAGCAAATCACCTTCATACCTACCAGAGCCCCAATGAATTATATTTTCTAAAGACTGGCTTACTACATCCGCTAAGTCTTGTTTTATTNCTTCAGCGTCATCGATTAACGAGACGGTCTGTTCTGGACCATCTTCACCATACCAACCTTCTATTCTCATCTTCTCCCCAAGTAAGACTGATTCACCACCTTCCAAAAGTAAAATATCTTGTAACTCCGATTGCAAAATCAGGGCGATTGGAACATTATGACTTGTGTAGACTGAAGATAAATTGGCGGCCTGACGTAGACCTGATTGAGTACCTTGAAGGACAAAACCAGATGGAGGTAAATATTCTCTAATAACCACTTCAGGAATTTCATTAATTGCCACTCTAACTTCCTTTAAATTGCTTTGCTCGGAAGTCAATATCAGTAACAAATCAGATCGCGGTTGTAACCATTCTGCGCTGATTGGGCGCGATAATTCAAGACCGAACTCATCAAATGTTCCAATTACTGTATCTGCTTGGATAGGTCTTTGTTCAGGTATTTCATTATGACTGTATGTCCCAACTGCTTCATTGTAAACACCATCCTGTAATTCAAAATGGACTCTATCAATCTGATTTGAATTGTCTGCTGCTTCGAAGGTCGAAGATTCATTTACTGCTAACTGTGATACGCTTTGCAACATAAACAGTATCACGAGAGCCGTAACAGGCCCCACAGAACGCTTACATTGCATAGTTAAAGCCCATTTTCGGTGCGTTTTATTGCTTGGGGTGTCGTGTTAGATTTTAGCTAATTTCTATCCTTGAATTCTTCCCAGGCCCAGTCGCCAACCTCATGAGTTACTAGCATGAATTGTAAATCGCCTCGATGATCAGTGTATTTCAAATCGATAGCAACCACATAATTATCCCAAACAGTATAGCCCACAACTAACATCTCTAAATCATCACCGGCCACCGACGAATGAGCTGAAATGGAATCAACCTCTATTCCCATGGTTTGTAGAACCTCACCATCCAGAGATTGGAAGGTAATTTGGATGTCAACATCGGTAATTTCTCTACTACCTGTATTGTGAATCTCAGACATCACTAAGTGCCCACTGCGCTGCATATATAGGGTTTCAACCATCACTGAATCACGTGGAATAACCCAATACCACGTACTAAAAATGGCACCGATCAGTAAGAGTAGAATCAGTCCTGCAATAGCAACTCTGTTTGGGGTGATTTCTTTTTGCAAATCTTGAACAAATTTTGCCGCATCCTTGGAAGCTTGGAGAATCGCTAAGTCTTCCGCCGAAATTTCGGTGGTTTGAAATATTGAATCCTCATGAATGAGAAGTTCCCCCTCATCACTGAAAATAATACCATTTTCCTCTTCTACCATATTATCACCCCAACATAGCAAGTGTACTAGCGACCATGGAAGTAACTGGCTCTACCAACAGAATATGTTTAGTTTCTACATTGCCTCCAGTCAAAGTACCAATTAGACTCAAATCAGATACCATTCCATTTACTCCAAGAGAGGAAGAAACCGGAACCAATCCAGTAAATTGTGTATCAAGCATTACGGCTCTGCCATCAAACTTCCTGTCACCGAGGAAGTCGACATAATATCCTGGCTGAGTGGTGACCTGCGCACTTGCAACAATTCGACCAGAGGTGATGTCGTCCAAAGTAATTATTGGGTATTCGTATGGCCCACGTTTAATGGTAATAACGGCTGATTTCAGATCTTCGCCAATCATTTCTAATCGGTCAACGATAACTCCTGGTTGAACCGGAACATTCTCTTGTTTCATGTACAGGCTCTTGACACCATTGCCTGATGATGCCACACGCATCCCCCAGTCGCTAGTTGGTTCAAGTTTGAAAGTCGATGGAAGACCTTGAGCTATCATTAATACATCTCCTCTAAAATCGACTGCTCGGCCGCTGGCTTCTAGGTAGAGATCTAAGTTATCCCCATTTGATGCATAATCCAAAGTCATCATGCCTTGAAATGAAGTATCGGCTCTAATGTCAAAATCATTAGCTGGAATCGCTGAAAGCGACATCACACTAGGTAGGTTTCTCATGAATGTCGTAGCAGGCCACCAAAATCCGTCTACAAAGCGCATTTGTTGAATCATTAATTTCTCTGCCGAAAAATCATTTTCTTCGGCTCTAAATTTCTCTGGTACATTCATGGTTATATTGAAAATATCCCCAATCGTTGCTGAAAAATCCATCGATTGCGCAACGTCGATGAATAAAGCCTCCACTCGGGTTTGTTCAACTCGGTCGATGAAGGTTGCATAGACTGAGTCTAAGTTGGAACCAAAATCATAGTTCATAACCACATTGAATCGGGGTACAATTAGGTCATCTTGGGTGAAAAATAATGCGTTGGCGCTAACATCATTGGGTTTAGTTACGTCAAGACCATTGATTACGAGATCCATATCTCTGCCTTGAAGGCCGTTGATTACGATACTTATCTGCTCACGCAATGGCTTCCACTGACCCAAGAATAAGTCAAATTCATAATATGGAATATCGTCAACCATCCTAAAATCGTACTCAAGAGAAATCTGGCCTGCTGGTAATTGTGGCAGCCATAAGCGATTATGCCATGAACGCCTAAATTCAAGTGTAATACCCTCTTCTTCTAGTAAAGTCTCATTTAGGTTATCTAATTCAATATCAATAATTACTCCATCCTCAAGTGCATCGACTAGTTTTCTTGCTTCAGTAATATTTGATCTAGTAAATATGTCGATTACTGTGGCTTTTTCTGTTTTATCGATTTTGTAATCTGCCAAAATCTCGTTTGATGTCAAGATATCAGATTGGGTAAGAAGTGGTAAGCGAGATAGATTGTAAGTCAATCTCGTTGCTTCCTTAACATTCATTGCTACTCCATGCGCCCACTGAGGCTCATCCATAACGTTCGAACCCTTGCGCATGTCGACTGTTAGATTGAACGTTTCACCTGTTAGTAACTCTAAACCAAGAGCAAAGTCTTCCTCGTCTCCATCCGTGCCTACCAAGTCCTTGGTAAAGTCATAAATCAGGTCATTAACCGAACTACCAAAATCGACTAAATCACCCAAAAAGAATGATAACGATTCTATGCCTTCACCTTCATCGAAACTCGGCAATTCAAGGCCAGAAGAATCTACAGTACTTGGAAATTCTATTGAAATATTGGATGGAAGTGGTTGAAGTATTGCTCTACCATTCATGCCTAGGAATTCGTCTTCGTATTGTGATTCGTCCTCAAACATGATGTAAAACGGAGATGATTGGCTTCTGACCATCTCGATTTTGGAGTTGCCTTCTGGACCAGTAACATCGGGAACTTGGGGAGAAATTCTCGTAAGGCTAATTATGTTTGAAATCTTAAGACTCATGCTCGCTTCAGCAGTATCTTGGTCTAGCCAAAATCTAAAATGGTCACCATCCATTGTCTTTGGTTCACTGGCATTAGTCAATTGAATAATTATTGATTCNATTGGTTGATTGCCAGTGTAACCCAATGTATCGCCCAAGGTTAGTGAAAAGTCAGGAGGTAAGCCGTTGAGTTGAATCGAATTTTGCTGGGCGGGACTCTTACCGCCGTAGGTTATTGTTTGAATTGATTCACTGGCTTGGTAAGTAAGGCTGCTTGAGGTTTGAATTATCTTCAAAGAATCTGGACGATTCGAAATCATTGCAGATTGGGTAATTGCATTAGCTTGGTCTCCATCATCATGCTTGATGTGGCCAACGAGTATGGATTCCCCTGTGGAGCCTGTTATTTCGATGTCTCTAACGTCAGTAACCGGATCAAATGTCTGAACTACATCAGATAATCCCGACACACGTAAACTAATTGCAACAGGCACTAACGGTTTAATTGGTTCACCGTTGCGGCCAATGACTTGCTCAATATTGGTATCCTCTGCAAGCAGTATGTGGTCTTGGTCAAGAAGTACCGGGTTATCACTACTTGAAAAGGATAATTCAACCATACCGATTTCCATTGATTCCCTAAGGGTTCCACCTAAATTTGCAGTAATTTGGTTAAAGCAATGAATTTCCAATATCCCTCCACCAGAGCCCGTTGTACTAACTATTGATTCTGGTAATGAATTTACGATATCACCAATATCTAGAACAACTTGTACTACAGTGAGTAATGCATTATCAAATATTTGTGCTATGGTATTGAGATTTGGATTATCGTAATTCACCCTGTCTATACCTGTTGGTGATATTAGGAAACTTCCCTCAACTAGAATCGCCTTCGGTACATCTTCAATGACCACTTCTAAAGATGAGCGATCATTGGCGACTCCGCCCCTCTCAAAGGTTGATTTGTATTCCAAACGGTCGATGGTTTCGGTTCCGATTACCGCAATTAAGGTATTTGGAGGATCTGTTGGGTTAACCGGCAGTGTTGGGTCATTAATATTAGCAGATGAATCGCCTGAGAAATTCTTGATTGCAATAATCAGCGACAGGCGATTTGGAACTTCTCCAGGTAAATTTGCCGAATTAGGCGCCTCTCCAATCATGGTAAATATCGAATTTATTTCCTGCTCAGGCATACTTCCCGAAGGCAAGCCGTGAATCCAAACCCGAGCGTCGGTCACGTTGCCGAATTCTGACTCACCGTCTTGTACATTGGCTCTGTTTTCAAAATAATGTAGGTACACATCAGAGCCCTTATCTGAATAGATTTCTACTGAGTCAAATGAATTCTCACCAATGTTGTCATTTCTAATCGTGATATCAACTTCCTCTGGTAATTTAGTATCGCCGATTTCCGGATGGAAGCCAGCATCAAGATAGCTCATTTCCAGTATAGGTGCTGATTGCCCATCTCCGTAACCATCGAAGCGTATGTAACCTACCCCTACTCCAAAACCGCACTTATGTTCATGGCTCGGTACTTCATTATCAGCAACTGGATCATAATATGACTCATCCTCACAGTCTGTTTGAACATCCGTACCAGGTGCGTTGGGATTTCTCACCTGTACAGAATAAGGTGCAGTGATTGAAGAAAGTGATAAATCACTAGAATCAATGCCACCAGGAATCAATAATGCGGCGAGAAATGATAACAAATCCTGCGGAGCAACGTTAAACTCAATTCTTTCAATTCCGACTCCCAGAGTAAACTCATGCGGAGGTTGAGTGAATCTTGTATCAATGACGATTGCGTAGGATTCAGAATCTTCTAAGGTAATGTCAAAGGCTAGACCCTTCATCAAACTGATTTCTAAGTGCTGTAAAGAGTCCCATAACGGGTCGGTTTGGTCTAAGGCAGTTACTTCCCACTGGAAAGTTGGGTTAATCCACAGCTTTTCGATTATGGGAATTACTCCGCCACTGGATTCGACCCCCCAACCGTCCCCTTGGGAAAGTATTCCTTCAATGGTTAACGCGACTGATAAATCATCTTCACCGTCACCATCAATGTCGATATAATTAGCAAATAGGACGAGTTGGCCGTCGACAAAGATTTCTCCGGTGAATGTACCTTGAGCCCACGCTTCATATGACGGCCCATTATCTCTTGAAGTAAAATTAACATACACTGCATAAGTATTGATGCCGATTGCTAAGATGTTATTGATGTCGAGATTACTCACAGAAAATAAGGTTTCAAAGAGATTATTTGGGAACCCCTCAGGCTGAGTTGACGCATCCATAAGGAACTCGTACGGCCTTGGATGATCGGGTTCAAATGATGATGAATCGCGCATTGAAATCCCATCAAGGAAGGAATTTGAAACGGCCAGTGGATCTGTTGCTGTAATGCCGCGCGCACTGGCATCTACCTGCGCTAAAGCCCCTTGGGCTGAATTGAGGGCAATATCTGGCTCGCCACCTTGTATTCTATCAGTAAGTGTTTCCATCAGCGCATCGATGACATCAAAATCATCTCGTGAAATCGACGTGTCTGCAGCGACTGGGTTTGAAATTGATAATAACATTAGGAATACTAGGAAAAATGCGGGTTTTCTAGGGTCTCCGGCTTGGGGCAGCCCCGGCCTAACTAGCCTAAGAGAGCCCTCATTCATGATTGGTGGTTATCTTCACCCTACGATAAACTATCGCCTTGAAGTTTATCGAAATAGCCAAACAATCAAGCAAATTTCAATTTGAAATCTTTGCCACACGATGGGCACGCCACCACTACCTCATCATGTTCCGGAATGGCGATGTTGAAATTAGTTGAACAATGAGGGCAAGAGACCTGTTGAATCTTTGTGTCCACCACCGTTTTTTCCCCAATATCTGATGAGGGTGATGNTGTCTCGTTAACGTCCTTCATCGCTAATTTTGACTTTACATGATGTGGTAGTTCGATACCGCCACTGACTACCTGTGTCACCTTTTCTATGGCTCCCGATTCAGTATTGGTTTCAATAATCTCCTCATTTTCTTCTTCGGCGAACATGGCCATTGCATCTGCTGCCACTGTTCGTAATCCGGGGTTATATTGTGTTGTTCGAGGGGCAAATCCGGATGTCACAAAATCTGTTGAAGGAGGCGCAAATGCCGATGTTGAGGCGGTAGAGGTTGTTGATGCCCCGTATATCGATTGGTATTCTGCGTCTTTCTTTTCTTGGGCTTTTTCTTCGCTGGTGGTGATTTTTTGACCCGCTTCGATGCCTGCTATTGTCGGAGCGTCAGCAAAAATTGGAATTTTGTTCCTTTGTTTGACTATTGCAATGTGTTTTCTCGCCTCTACCTCAGATAGACCTCGCCCTTCGAGAAGTTGTATGGCAATACCAGTTTGCCATTTTCTAAAACCAAGCATTGCTACTGACATAGTAATCAAACCAACAAATAGAACAACGACAATTATTCCGAACATACTTGTTGGCTCTGCTGCTGCTGCGACATTGATTGAAAATGCATGGGATTCTGAATTGCCTGATTGGTCAAATACTGTAACTACAATGTCTTTCCTACCAGCTTCTTTTAGTTCTACATCTACGGACGAACCGACATAATCTGGATCGTCTGTTGGGTCACTATTTCCATCGCTGTCGAAGTTTGGATTCAAATCCCAATGATAGATTAACTGATACGATTGGTCATAAGCATCGGTTGCATCTATACTGAGTGTTATTGGTTTATCTTCAACAGATGATGAGGGTAATTCTTGAATTGATTGCGGTAAAAAGTTCGGTATTGAGGAGTCATCAACAACAACTGTAGCGGTGGTTGTTGCTGAATTACCTGAGTTATCTGTTACTGTAAGATTAACCTGGTAGGTTCCAATATTTGGCCAACTTAATGCAATTGAATTATTCGAATCTGATAACACTGAGGTCCACTCCCAAAGACAGTTGGCAATCGCATCATCATCACTACTGGAACTACAACTAAATGCCGTATCCTGATTGATACCTGTCTTCCATCCTCCAGAAAATAACTCTGCACTACTGGTAATTATTGGAGTCGGCGGAACTATATCTGTAACTTCAACACGGAAATCAACTGACGCGGTTTGTGCGTTGGGGGAGGTTACTGTTAGAGTTACTAATTTACTCCCTACTGTATTCCATGATGCATCAACTTCGAAACCTTGAGCATCATTATCATTGGTAAAGATACCATCCTGATCTTCATCTATTGAAGCATCTAAATCCCACGATAGGGTTCCTATCTGCCCAATATTATTAGGCGAATCATTGGCATCTAACGACAACGTTTGACCAAGACTTGTTGCGCCATTATTTGCTACGTTAATTACCGGAGCAAGTACTGGCGCCAACTCGACTCTAACTGTTATTCTAACGTCAGAATCTCCTGCAGCCCCGCCTATAGGGGTGTTAGTATTATCAACTATAACCAACAATTCTTGTCCGGCTAATTCTTGTGGTACAATCCAAGCGTCCGAATCCGAGTCAGTAACTGATTTCAAATCCAAATCATCGATGAACAACTGTCCTACGCCGTCAGAGGTATACAAATCGTGCATGCCACGAGTTTGTAGGTAAACATCTGCCGCCCCATCAAGAGCCCATGCAGTAACTACTACGGTCGTTCCAGGATCAAGTTTCAGATCATCACCCGAAAGTAATGTTGCATAATTGCCCGCATCAACTTTTACCACATCGTGGTATGGAGTCCAATAAGACTCTAAAATCTCTGAAAAAGTCACGCCTACTTGGGCTGTTGACCCCCCTAGGTCGCCTTGGTCGTCATCGCCATCGTGATCTAAATTATCCAATACCATGTACCAAGTTTTAGGATTGATTGAGCTCGGTACTTTCCAATGGAAGTCATATCCACCTAGGGCATTTTCGGTTGAAATTATTTGATTAAATTGCGTACGGTATGATTGACCTGCATCGTAGGTAAGAATTTGATTTTGGTCAAAAAATAACACATCAACTGCGTCATTGATAACCGAGATACTAACCTCATAAACATCACCTGGTTGAAGAGTCCCTAGGTTCACTTTCACACACACACTACTATCGACAGTTACCGAATTAAGCAACTGGTCAATGTCACGATCCAAACAGTTTGGCCCGTCTCTAGCAGAAGTTTGAGAAGATGCGATAGGCGTCAGCAATAGCAGAATCAACAGAGTGGCTATTGCTGTGCAACGCATATCTCGCTGTAGTGCACCCCACACTTCAAATGAACGCTTTGATGAATCAGCGTGCCCAACCATCATCGCGCCAATACAAATGTGACACTTCGCCCGATTCTTCCACAAGAACTCGATCACCATCCCAAGCGGCACTAAGGCCGATTTTTGAATTGCCTAAAACCGTCATCGCCTCCTCCAAAGAAGGTGTGGTTTGTTTTATCCTTGCGCCGTAATGAGTCAAGACGAGATGTTTGGCTCTACAAGCAATTGCTGTGCGTGCGGCGCCTGATGCAGTACTGTGAAGATAATCTTGCGCATGTTTAGTTAAATCGTCAAGAAAGGTTGCCTCATGAATTAACAAACTACAGCCCTCTACGGAGGCCAACCCCGGCGACATCTCGGCGGTGTCGCCAGATATGATAACAGAGAGAGATTCGATTTCTTGGCCTCTAAAATCCTTACTCAACAACAAATGTCCGTCTTTGTCAATATCATTTCCCGCGGCTAATTTTGCTTTTTCATCATCGCTAAGTCCCAATTCTATAGCCCTTGAGCGATTAAATTTACCTTGCTTATTTTTTGTAGATACTTGCCAAGCACAAGAGGGAATCGTATGAACTGTCGGTATCGCTTCGATTCGATTGTACCGCCAACCTTCCGGTTGCGGCATTTGCGGTAATTGTATTACTTGATTTGGACTTGATAACTCTANCCAGCGATTATTACCTACTGCCCCAAGAACCCATCTAACTTCATAACCAAGATTACTCGATAGCCCTCCTAATTGCTGCCAAAAACGATATTGTATCGCTAAATCTGATTGGGCTGTGTCCGTTGGTAACGGCTCGCCATCAAGCATTGCATCAATTACGCCATCGGTTGTAGGACCGATTACCAACAATGGTTGACTTCGATTATCCAAGGCCATAGATTGTAACCATGGAAGAACCCCCCAAGTATGGTCAAGATGGCCGTGAGTCAAGCAAAGAACCCCGACTTTACTCGATTTTAAGTGGTATGCTTCAAATGATTTCATTCGTTTCCTTTGTGTTGCAAATCTGGATTGAAAGCCTTCGCCCGCATCAACTACGGCAATACCGTCTTGGCATGAAATCAAACTACCACTAACTTGGCGAATACTGGTAGGACGTGCCGAAGAGGTGCCCAGTATGTGAACTTCAATAGTCATGTTGTTGACCTCATTTACTCATTGGTATCGGTGTTGGTGGAAACCATCTTAGCAATACAATGTCATGAACTCCACGAACCCAGCGCCAAGGAACGGCAACATTAATGCCTCCCTCTACCAATTCATGATCTGTTTCTCGAACAAACAAGTGAGTGCATCTAATCCCATCGGTATCGATTACCACATCGTAGACCACTCCAAGTTTTTGACCCGTCGGCAAGTATACATCCATACCCGACATTCGAGAAACATGGTCTTCGCCTTGTGTCATGATGGGTCCCATGTAGGCCTAGAGGCGCCACAAAATAAAGAACACCTCGAACAAGTATGAATTTTGCTCAAATTTTTGTGTGCACCAACGAGCAAACCAATAGAATGTGTTACCATAACTAATCCTGTTCATTTTTACTTTTTTTGGGGGGTTTAGTCAAGGTACTTATGGCAGCACAATTAATCAGTTGTATGACAAAAAGACGCTACCCTTTAGTTCAAGAGCGGATTATTGATGAGCAACAAATAATTCCTCGTCGCGGCGGAATTTACCGCTTATGTGGCAGTGGTTTTGCTGGTAAATCTATGCGAGTATATGCAGAGGCATGGGCCGCAATGGCACTAATGAATGGACAGTATGTACATTGGATTGATGGTGCTTGTAGGTTCAATCCTGCGCGGATTCTTGCATGTTTTCCTAACACATATGCTAATGCCAATAATTTGCTACACAATTTGTTCATCGGCCGAGGTTTTACAGTTCATCAGTTCACATCACTAATTGACCGGATAGCCAATGAGTTGGCGATAACGATGGCCGAACTGGTAATTATTGATGGCCCAATTGTCATGCATCTAGACTCACAGGTAAAAGATAGAGAAGCTCGAACACTATTGAAAAGAAGTATGGATAAATTGAACCAAATTGCCGTGAAGAATAAGGCTGCTGTAATCGTAATTACTGCAGCAAAGGCTCATTCTAAACGTCACAAGGTGTTGCTAAATATTGTCGATAACCAATGTAATCAGAGCCTGCTAGGTCGCACAAAAAAACTCGCTAGTGGGCTCAAAATGTGGTTAGTACATCGTCCTAGTGGCAGTTGTGGATTTCGTGAGGAATGGCAAGAGCAAGAAACATTAGAGCAAACCTACGGTCGAATATCGCACCAGCAACTATGGTCGAATTCGCATGACGAAGTCGAGGATTTAATGTCAATCGATTAATAGCTCGATTGAAAATCAAATAGCGTTACCGTCTTGCTTCCCGCTATAATTTCAGCGTCACTCCAGCCAAATGGTGCTAAAATTGCCCACATGGCCCTAATCGCTAAATCACGATAATATGAGAGATCAATTCTTACATCCGTTGAATGACCTAATTCTTCTAGCAGAACAACTCGGTCAGCAGGGTTTTTGCTAACGTATTTTACGACAACAAATCTAACCTTACGTCCTGGAGGAATATCATGACCTAATGAATTGGCGCGTAACAGTGCTGATTGGGTTAGGGTTGCGACTGCGAACTGGCCTATCGTTTTACTAACCCGGCGAGTTACTACCAAGTCAGTCAAGGAAATCTGGTCATGGCTAAGTTTGAGCAATTCATCATGCAAAAGATTGCAAATAATCTTCTGAACTTGGCTATTCTTTACATCTATTCCGTCATCAACACAGTCTACTAAAATCTGCAAAGCCATGTTTTGTAGGTTTTTGACCCAATTACAGGTTGAATGCTGTCTCGATTCTATACCCCTGACTTTCAAGCCTTTTTCGCCATAAGCCCAATACTTGGTTAGTGACCCAGCACCGTGAATCCTGCTAGGTAGAAAGCCGATGAAATAGTATAGATCCTCATATTCTAAAGGTATGCCAATTTCCTGCGAAACCCGTCTGGAAAAGCGCTCTGCTAACCTGCGTTTCTCTTGGCGAGAAACATCCTTTCGATGAATCCAAACACAGTCTACGATTGCATGTAACACAGTCCAACCCTCATCTTCAGCAATAGTTATTGTCTGCAACAAGATTTCACGCGCCCACGCACAGATCGCTTCATGTGCCTCTATTCTGCCAAATCTCGCATTCTTATACCCAGTATAGCCAAAGCAGGTTACTAATAACCATTTTAACGCATTTTGTTGCTTATCTGTTTCATCACCCTTGGCGACAATTTGCTGTTTTAATTGACGGCGCCTCTCGATTATTGGTGCAACAACGCGACCAAGAAAGCCATGAATCATGCCACACGTGTGTGATGATAACCCCGGCACTGGTAAAGCCCATGAATTGGTTACGGGAAACAAACCTGTTCCAATGCGCTCTTCTAAGTGCCGTCTTCTAAATTCTTCATCTGCTAGACTAGTGTCTAACGGCAAGTAATGAGATGGACCTAATTCCTCGAGGGAAGGTTGACAGCAAGCACAATTGAGGGTTTCAGGTGAAATATTACGAGTAGCAATTATACTAGGAAAGAGGCTAGCAAAATCGAGTTCAACAACATCGGTATAGAAACCTGGTTTACTATCAAGATACAAGCCTCCGCGATCTGCCATCATTAATTCCCATGCGGTTTTAGTATCCTCGGGACGATTTTTTTTCCATGGCACTAAAACTCCGTCTTCCATTGCTATGCGCATCTGAATAGCACTGATTACCGAGCCGGGAGATAATCTTGAGATATCCTGTGGTGATTGTCTCGAGTGACGTGCGAGTTCAAACAACCCACGCAGGCCTCCTTCTCTAACAATAAAACTGGCTCTAATGTCAATGTGCAAGCGGCCATGAATCGGAAAATAAGTATCCTTACGTATTACCTGACCATAAGAATGTACTATCCTAGACATAGTACGTGGATTCAACGGTGCATCTTTGCGGCTCAATGAGAATGGTTGCCCGGATTGCAGGCTCAATTTCTTAAGCACCGAGAAGTGCAGGAAATCACCCCCATTAGTTGTAATTATATCCGGGTCTATGCGATTGATTATTTGCTGAAGACTGATCAAAAATTCAGTTGTTGAATTGCCATGCTGAACCTCATATTTTGTTTCTGTAGCAGCTTGATTAGAATCTGTATTGACTAGTATAGTAACCGAGTCTAAGTGGGAATCAAGGGTATCAAAACCGTCTGTCGAATTATAGCAGAACTCCATTGTTATCTTCGTTAATTTGGGCCACTCGGGAGAGCCTTCAAGCTTGGTAAATTGATTGCCATTCCACTGAACGTATTGGAACGGAGCGACGTTATGTTCGACAAAAAACCTTTGCGCAAGGTGGGCATCTACTGAATAAAGTGTGTGACGATGAAAGTTACCTCTTGATTCAATATGATTGGCAAGTTGACGGATTTTCCGGCTATCTGTCATATCGACTTCTAGTACATCATGCATTTCATACTGGTCAAGAGACAGACGTCGGCGGATAAAACGCATTTGTCCAACACAGAAACGATTGCTTACCTCCGGAGCTTCAAGCCATCTCGCTAGATTGCGCAAACGAAATTTATCAGAGTGAATGTGAATCGAAGCAGCCCATGGAACTACTAATTGTTTAACTCCAACATCTTTGAGATAAATCCAAACATCCATACTTACGCCATCATCACCCAGTTGAGCATCGATAATCCAGCCTTTCACAACATCACTCCTCGGCAATCAAATTCTCAATCATACCCTCAAGTTCACTGATTTTGCTATAACACTCCAATAGCATCGATAACAACATTGGTTTCCATGAATCATGTGTTGGTAACATGCCACCTGCAGCACGTCGATTCCTAACGCCGTTAATCAGATGATTGAAGGCTTTGCGATCTACCGAATTCAGCGCTCTTTGATAATTATCCAGAGATAGTAATTCTGTTTCAACACGGTCACGCCAAGTTGGTACTGTTCGACCCATTAACCGACATTGGCCGAATCAATCTACCATGTTTACTAGCACAGAGAGTGGCATTGAATTAAACTAAAACTGATTCATATTAGTTTCGTTTGAATTGCATACTTAGATTGATTGTTAATCGCGCACAACGGCCAAATAAATTCTACAACCCGCCATATACTGGATGATAACGAGGTTATTTCCGACCCGGAGTCTCTTGGTTTTTGAAGGTGACAATACATTTTCTCAGCGCCGTCCAATACTTCTAACCCGTCGAAGTTGATGGAAAATATGCCGGTTATGAGCTGTTGTTGAAGGTTTGATTCAACGTAAAGTTTACTTTCAGTGGAATGTTTTTCAGTTTTTAAAGTGGACAAATCGACGATTGGAATGCCTCTAAGCAAATTTTTCCCAACATCCGAAGCAGCATCTGAATCGATTTGGCTAACTATTGAATTCAATCTACCTTTGAGATAATTGGGAAGTAGTTCTAGCAGTTTGACGTCCATCCTAAACTCGAAGTTTGTTTTAGCAGAATCTCTTGGAAGATGATATACATTAATGCCATTGTCATATAGCATTCTGGCAATATAGCATTCGACAATGCTATCGCCATATACGATGAATGCTTCATTTCCCTGATTTGCTGGGCGATTGACATGGGCAGCATATTTTGCTAAATCTAGTCTTGATGCATGAGTCACTAAATCACGCTTTCTAACGGTTCCCATAACGGGCAGGGATGGGAAAAATGCTCGATCAAATAAGCCATGGCACCACTGTATGCCAGCGATAGATGAGGGATCTCGCCCATCAAGAGCATATTTGTCGTTGTATTTTTGCGCTCTTAAAAGCGATTCATCAAGGCTCTGGCTCCACTGCGGTACTGCTTTACCCCAAGTCATGCGTAGATTATTATGTAATTCCCCGTGTTTTAAGAGTGACTGCTGACATAAATTCCACAACTGGTTAGGTGACCTAGCGTATTCTATCTGATGGTCAAAAAGCAAAACTGGTCTCGGGTCAGCAGAGGTATTATGCCATGACTCGATAGCCCAATGGGGCAAATTCGAACTGCAATATGGGTCTTCGACACTAACTACATGATGCCAAGCATGTTCTCTAAAAATTAGCAATTCATCGAGGTATTTCTCGGCTGATTTCGTNCCGATTGCTGCTGCCTCTCTAGCAACCTTCATCGGTGACAAAAATCCNTAGTGAAATGCTGCCGATAGGCGTGAAACACCGTTAGGGTCGGCAGCATCGTTTCTGCGTCTTGCATAACCTCCGAGATTCCTGTCCAAGAATTCTTGCCACCTTGCCAAACTAGCTGATTCGCCACCCCGTTCTTGCCAAACCGGTAACACTGTCGGGTCAATATTACAACTTTTTAGTAAATTTATTCTTTGCTTTGGGTCTTTAATCGCGGTTTCAATGTTCACGGGCTCAAATGGTAACTCACCATCAAATTGAGCGGGCGTAGTGTCGATAACTGGCCATAATTGTTGTACTAACCGTTTCCGCATCTTCTTTGTCGCATTCCTAAACTTGAATGGGCGGTCAACTGATTTACCAAACATAGTCATTGGTATTACACAATGGCAATCAACTTCAATTACGGGACAATCTGCTGATTTNGCGATATTTCTTACCCAAGTTGTCCAGGGTGGAAGTGGGAATAAGTCTGTAATTATGCAACTAGCAGTTTTACCAAATTGCTGCATTATTGATTGACGATTTTCCTTTCTTGCAACATGCAAGACGTATTTTAAACCACGAGATTTACATCCATTGTGCAAATCTACCGCACCGTCTAGCAACATATTGTGATGACGCAGTGACGCGTGAGGGTAGCGTTCATCAATCGCTTGATAGATTAAGAGTGGCCTTTGGTGTTGATTGGCAATTTGCATGCCAACATCTATTGCTGGATTCTCATGTACCCTCAAAGAGGATTTCAACCAAACGACTACTGGACCCTCACGAACATGAAGGTCGATTTGGTTTACTCTCCTAATTCGGTCTCGTAAATGCGGAAGTAAGTTGTCCAACATAATACACGCTACCTCTTAATGGCCTATATATCGCTGTATATTTGTTCAAAAATAGCGGTTTTGCCGATTAACATACTTATTTAGGCTATAGGTATAATCATTAATTGTGTCACTGACAATATTACGGCTTCACGAGCGGTTGCTAGGCAAGCCTGCAGAACAGCAGATTCGAAAGTTTGGATTAATCGCTGCTATCGTTGGATTTGTGGTTCATCTACTGCTTTGGTTCTCCTACCAAATTGGTGTTTTGAAGATTGGCAGTGCGTCCGCAGATTTACTTGATTCGCCCCTTGATGCCCTATATACGCCGTTTTCAATCCTCCTTGCCTACGAAGTCTATCAACTCATTAGAGCAATCCCCGAGTCATTTTCTACGGCAGTTGGCAAACAATTCGAAATTGTCACGCTGCTAGTGGTGAGAGATATTTTCAAGAGATTGTCGGAACTTGAATTTAGTGGCGATTGGTCGATAGATTCGGAACTCAAGTTGATCATTATTGAGTGTCTTACCTTCATAACCCTATTTACTACCTCGCTAATCTACCGGGCCAACAGTAATACAGATGCAAAGGTTGATTTCCAAGATAATGAATTACTGAATTTTGTCCAAAATAAACAAAAGATTGCTGTTGTTTTACTCCTTACATACCTCATAGTTGCAATGTCTTCCTTTACTAACTGGGTTGTTTCAGTAAGCGAAGGAGATGGTTCGGTGACCAGAGAAATTTTCTTTCTAGACTTCTTTACCATACTTATTTTGGCAGATATACTCATCCTGCTTATATCCTATGGCTACTCAACGGATTTTACCAACCTTGCACGGAATACCGGATTTATTCTGTCAACCGTGGTACTCAGAGTTGCGATTGGCGCGACTGGAGTATCCTCGATGATATTGTTTGTCCTCGGGGGATTACTTGGTATTGCAGTACTGGTTATCAGCCTAAAAGCTGATGAATTCCAGGTTGAGGAATTTGATATTACTGCAGAGTGAGGTCTGACATTACTAGTCTAACTGTTGCTTTTGCCGAGTTAATCACTCCAGGTAGGCCAGCGCCGGGGTGAGTACCTGCTCCGACGAAGTACAACCCTGGTATTTTCTTATCCTTATTGTGTGGTCTGAAATACGCACTTTGGGTTAGTTTTGGCGCTACTGAAAACGCTGAACCTTTGAAAGCAACTAGTTCACTTTCGAACATTTTTGGAGTAAAATGACGTCGAGTAACGATATGTTTGCTCAAATTTGGTAATTCTACTTCTAATGCTTTGATTATCTTATCAGCATAATCTTCCGCAATGGACTCCCAGTCAACATCTGCTCTACCTAAATGCGGGACTGGAGCAAGTACATAGCCTGCACTACATCCTTCTGGTGCCAGTTTTGGATCGGTTACTGTTGGCACATGAAGGTACAAACTGAAGTCCTCAGGTAATTTTGCGCCTTTGAAAATCTCATCGAGTAAGCCCTTGTAGCGCGGCCCGAAAAGAATAGTATGATGGGCGACATCTTTGTACTCGATGTCTGTTCCGAAGTGGAGCACGAATAATGACATTGACCAATCCATTTTTTCTAATTTCTTGGCGCGCTTCTTTGCCACTTTGTGCGCCCCGTAAATCCGGTCATAGGTATGATGGATATCAGCGTTTGACACTACGACATCGAAGTTTTGTTGTTCCCCATTATTATCAGTGATTTCATGTTGCTTACCACCATCCAATACCCGCGCTTGTTTGACCGGCGAATTAAGTCTAATTTCTCCCCCTAATTCTTCAAATAATTTTACCAACGCTCTAACTAATGCGTGGGTTCCACCTCTGGGGAAGTAAACCCCCCATTGGCGCTCGAGGAAATGTATCAGCGTATATATCGATGAGGTTTGGAAAGGATTTCCCCCCACAAGTAGAGAATGGAAACTCATTGCTTGCCGTAAATGTTCATCCTTGACGTATTTTGATACCGTCTTGTACACAGATCGCTCAGCACGTAGCTTCATTAGGTCTGGAGTTACTTTTAGCATATCGGAAAATCTCAGGAAAGGCCTGTCAACTAAGTCTGTGTAGCCTTTATCGAAGACTTTCTCCGAATACTTGAAAAATTTTTGGTACCCTTCAGCATCTTGTTCACTACGCTGTCTTATTTGTTCAATCATCTTGTCAGCGTCTCTAGTGTAATCAAACCGGTCACCATCGCTCCAAATCAGTCGATACATTGGTGCAACTTCTAATAATTCGATGTAATCCTCGAGTTTACGGTCGGTGAGTTCGAATAATTCCTCCAGCGTGTGTGGTGCAGTAACCACTGTTGGCCCGGCATCAAAGGTATACCCATCATCGTGGTAAACATAGGCTCTGCCACCCGGTTTGTCTCTAGCCTCGTAAAGAACTGTTTGAACACCCGCACTCTGCAATCTTATTGCCGCAGCAAGTCCGCCAAAACCGCTACCGATGACTGCCGCTGATTTATCGAAGTTAGTCGACTCTGGCATAACTCGACGCTCGCGATTAAGGTAAATAAAAAGCCGTTTTTACTTGTGTGAGAAATAAGTATTAAATGTCGTCAAAAAAACAGTCATTTAAAAGCGTTATAATATCATAACTTTGATTAGGGCCCACTTGGCTCAATAAATTTCGGAATGTTCACAATGTCAAATGAAAACCTAACACCCGATGAGTCACTCGCTCTCAACGGCGAAAGCTTCCATTGGGCAAAGCGTTTCTTGGGCAAAAAAATGGGTCTGGAAGCAGCCAAACTGTACGCTTTTTGTCGGCTACTCGATGACATGGCAGACGGGGACATAGAGAATGGCCCACAGCGACTTGTCAAAATTCGTGCAGCCCTGATCGAAGGTAATACTGAAGCTGACCCAGCGCTGCGTTCATTTGCTCCGCTAATGGAAGATCAAGAATTCCCATTACCAGTATTAATTGCACTAATCGACGGTTTACTTGATGACCAACGGGAAGAGGTAATAATCGCCGACGAAGCTGAATTATTACGCTATGCGTATAGAGTGGCTGGAACTGTTGGGCTGTTGATGTGTCACGTCCTTGATTGTCATGACCCGGATGCTAAAGCACATGCGATAGATTTGGGTATTGCTATGCAACTAACCAACATTGCTCGTGATGTACTAGAGGATGCCGAAATGGGGCGACGCTATTTACCAACCACCTGGACAGGAGATATAAGCCCGAAGCAAATCGTTGCTTGTGCACAACAGCCAGACTCCTCTGAGGCTCAAATCATAACCAAATCNGTTGAGCGACTGCTGGAAATGGCTGAAAGATTCTACATTAGTGGTGCCAAAGGATTTTCTGCACTTCACTGGCGTGCACACATGTCAATCGCCATTGCTGCCAAGGTATACCGACAAATCGGTGTACAATTGGCCAACCGGCAATATATCTGGCACGAAGGACGACAAATTACTACTCGAACAACCAAGTTAATTTGCTCGCTAAAAGCCATTTCTGGGTTATTCAAACGAATCAGTCGAAGAAAGCACGAACACAACTCGAACCTCCACACCTCTCTGAGGGGGCTACCCTATGTCTCGTGACATCGAGATTATTGGCGATGGTTGTGCTGCACTTTCATTTGCCGCAAGAGCGGCTGACGTAAACGGCAGCATAACTCTCATCAAACCACATAATGCCCCGCCAGCAAGAGATCATGTCTGGGGTTTTTGGAGTGACCCACTACTACAAAATGCCCAAACTATGGCTAAGCAAACTTGGAACAAATGGGCAATAATTACTCACGGTGAGACGGCTGTGTTAGGCTCTGAAATCAAACCATACAATGCTTTCAAGCGCAGTGAATGGATGAACCATTGTCACAGTTTAGCAGATTCCTCAGATGTAAAAATAATTGATGAAAAGGATTGGATGAAATCTGAAAATTCGCTATTATTTGATACCAGACCACCCATCGTCCCGAATGGATGTGTTCTACAGCACTTCCGCGGTATCGAAATAACTACCGCTGAAGCGAAGTTCGACCCAGATATTGCCATTTTGATGGATTTCAGAGTAGATCAATCAAAAGGTATGCATTTCATCTATCTACTACCTTACTCCAAATCTGAAGCATTGGTTGAATCAACTATCTTCTCACCGAATTTGGTTGACGACCAATACTACCTAGACAGCATCGATACCTATCTTGCACAGCATCACCAAGTCACTGATTACTCAATAACTCATGAAGAAAATGGCGTTATTCCATTGGGGAAGTTATCGCCTCATGACGCGCAAATCCCCGGATTAGGCGGTAATGGCGGTGCAATAAGGCCGGCAAGTGGCTATACATTTTTGTTTATTCAGCGACAAATAGAGACAGCAATTAAACGGACCAAACGCGGTAAAGCGTTGGCATTTACCAACCCGCACAAAAAACTCGATTTATGGATGGATTCAGTGCTACTCACTGTTCTAAAGCAATGGCCTGAGCAAGGACCAACCATGTTTATACGAATGGCAAAAGCCCTTACGGGTGACCAATTTGTCAATTTCTTGAGCGGCGATGCGGGCTTGTGGACTAGATTGAAGGTGATTTTTGCCATGCCCAAGTGGCCGTTTATCAAGGCGGTAACTAAGCAAATCCTGCCAAAAAGAAAAGCCACCAAACCGGTGGTGGCATGATGGAATTAGTCTCAGCCCTGATTGATATCGGGGTATGGAATCTTATCGGACTTGCTGGTATTGTGCTGATTGGTTTGCCGCACGGTGCTTTTGATGGCGCAGTTGCCATGCACTTAGGCATAGTCAACCGGTTTTCTAGCTTAGCAAGATTTGTTATCATCTATGTTGGACTGGCAGCATTAGTTGTCGCCACCTGGATGTTTGCCCCCAGTATTAGTTTGATTTTATTTCTAACTATCAGTATGCTACATTTTGGTGCTGGTGATGTCCGAAATGGCAACGGTGCATTAGCTTTCAGTGAAGCATTGGCTCATGGTGGTTTAGCGATTGTTGGAATTAGTCAATTTCATCGCGCTGAGGTGGATGAGATCTTTTCTTATTTGATAAATCAAGATACGGCGGCAGTCTGGCTAGTGATTGACATNCTTACNGTNGCNGTTNTTGCCGCAATTATTACCTGTNTNGTACAANCCTCNAAGGACCCNAAATGGTCAACTACNGTGTTTGAATTATTACTGTTAGGCTTTGTATATGCAATAGCACCACCATTACTTGGTTTTGCTATTTACTTTTGTTGTGTACACTCAGCCCGTCACTTCAAGAAAATTTATCGGAGTATCAAGCAAACAGTGTCATCATCAAACATCAAAAATCAGGCGATTTTATTCACCACAATAAGTTGGGTTGCGGCGGGAATTGCGTTCTGGTTATTCGCCGACTTTGCTGACCCGGGCCCAACAGTAATGAGAATTACTTTCATTGGCCTTGCAGCGCTTACAGTGCCCCACATGCTGCTAATTGATGGCATCATGAAATTAAATAATAATAATAATACTCCATAACACAGACTAAGTGGGTAGTAAATAAACTAACTCAAACTAATTTNTGCTTCTGCCTGATTGACGACTGCGACTACCATGAATATCGAAAACAATCTTCGCCCGACGCCTAACTNCAGCGTCGCCCTTTGCNTTGTATGATTTGCTAATTCCCTCTTTTCTCGCCGCCTTNTCATCGACTATTGGTGCGGGATAATCTATGNCAATTCGGCAGTTGTATTGCTCTTGTTCAGTCTTTGACATCANCCACGGCTCGTGAATATGCTCTGTTGGCACTGCGNCTAATTCTGGCACCCACTGGCGNATGAAATCTCCGTCAGGGTCGTGGTCGGTAGATTGCTTGCCAACTGAGTAGGCTCGTACTGAGTTAATCCCTGTCACTCCTGATTGCATTTGCACCTGTGACCAATGGATTCCTGGTTCATAATCCATGAATAAGTTAGCCAAATGCGAACCTGTGGCTTGCCAAGGCAGCCATAAGGTATAGGATGCGACTGATTGCAGCATAGCCCGCATGCGGAAATTAATCCAGCCAGTAGCGGTGAGATATCTCATACAGGCATCAAAAAATGGCCAGCCAGTTTTACCGTCACGCCAAGCAATGAATTTCCGCTGGTCTAACTTACGGTTAAGCAAATCATCTAGTTCAGGATTTATCGCAATCTCATCCATGGTTGCTTCGGCTTCCAAACGTTGCATGAAATGGCAGTGCCAGGCTAGACGGCTTTGGAATGAGGTTAGACTTGCGGTAAATCCCCTATTCTCTGCTGAGCGTGGGTCGACTTTGACTTGTCGCTGTCTTGCTACCGTATAGTGAAAAACTTGCTTGATGGTCAAACATCCAGCGCTGAGGTAAGGAGAAATTCGGGAACACATTACCTCTCCAGTAATTGGGCTAGACATGCCTTTTCGATAGCCTCGACCGCGTTCTATGAGGAACGATTTGAGGGTATCAATCGCGGCATCTTCTCCCGGTATTGGTCTATTCGTAAGTTGCCTTGTAGACAAACCGAGTTCTTGCATAGTTGGAATTGCATCGCTTTGACAATCCTTTGGAGCAAGTAGTTTCTCTGGTCTTGGGATTAACGAGGAACTAATTCTTTGATCTCGGTATTTCTTCCAATCATCTCTTGTCTTTAATTTACGAATAACGCCATTTGATGGATGTTCGATGAATTCTACATGGTTAGTTTCACACCATTTGGCAACTAACTTATCTCGCTCCCATGACCATTGTAATCCAGTTTCTTCATGGCAAATTATCGATTTAATTTGGTAATCAGAATGCAATTTTTGGAGGTTTTCAATTACGTCACCGTGGTTAAATTTGATTACTCCACCGATTTGATTGATGTCTTTTGCTAAACTGCGAAGACAATCCAATTCCCATTCAATATGAATGCCAGATACATCCATCCGGCCAATCCTTTGAGAATCTAGGTTAAACAGACAGATTATTGGTAAATCACGGTTAACTGCATCATTGATTGCGGCGTTATCAGAGAGACGTAAGTCTCTTTTGAACCACACAACATTGACTGACACATTGGCAAAACTGGCTATTCATCTATTAATCCCTGTATGCTAACTATGACCGCATGTTTGTCATGGTTGGTTTACATGTGCGGCTCTGCACCATTAGACACCAGTTCTTCACGACAATTCAAACTAAAAAAAGCATCATTAGACACAACTTCGGAAGTAGTAATACATTAACCCATATCGATAATGTAGGGAGTGTTAAGCAGGGTTGGTGATGAGTATTTTTCTTCGTCATTGGTAATTTTCCTTAATCACATTCGTGTGATTTTGAACACTGAGGACTTAACATTTGAAAGCCCCCTGTCCTTGTCATCGTCAAGGTTCAAACTTTCCAAACATTCAATCTCAAAACCCTTAGAAAAAAGCTTCAGCACATGCTCGTCATGTAGTGCAAATGGCGGCCCAATCATCTGTTCTTGCGGATAGGCGAAGGTAATCAATAAACCGACTGCGCCGGGTTTAGTTTGATTACGGATTTGGTCAACATAAGCATCTCGTGTTGATGGATCAATGGCAATCATTGCGGCTCTGTCGTACCATGCATCTGCTTGTATAGTGCCACTTTCAAGCGCAAAAATATCTCCCTGCAAGATGGTGAATGGCCCACTACTATACTTGGTGTGAGCATTGGTTTTAGTGCTAGAGTACGCTAATTTATTGTCTGAGAAGAAAGCCTTCACAGCCTGATCTACCATTTCAAGTCCGACAACTGTATGACCCTGATTTGCCAACCACAACATATCTAGCGATTTACCACACAGCGGAACAATAATTTCGCACCCTGGATTAGCCTTGATTGACGACCAGTGCTTGACTAGTAGCTCGTTGAAAACCGTCTTGTGCCAGCCGATTTGTTGTTTATCCCAGCGATTATGCCAAAATTCCATAATTTACCCAAGTGTAATCATTTATTGAATTATTCTTACGAAACCAACTTCCGCTATTGGCCGAATAAACGATTTGAATCGAAGTCAGCTAGTATCACAGTATCAATTCTTTAGAGGCGTCCAATTCTGATTGGTTTCATTTCTATGGAACCATTTTCCACTACTAATTGGCCACTCAAGCCAGTAATATCCGTCAGCTCCGAGATAAC
>FUFK010047389.1_pt1 | contig 29372 bp, 34 predicted proteins | sample 1021851 | NCBI WGS metagenome assembly FUFK01 (sample SAMEA51879418, study PRJEB19060) | metagenome
ATCTGGAATGAACTACAACGTAGCAATGGGACATGATACTGCCAGACACGTTACTACTGGTTCTAATAATGTAATGTTAGGTCATGCAGCAGGGCATAGTAACTCTCCTTCTGGACAGATTACCACAGGAAGTAATAATGTTGTTCTTGGAAATAATAGTACTTCTAATTTATTCTGTGCTGATACATCAATTTCCAGTTCAGATGCAAGAGATAAAACTGATGTAACAAGTTTTAATATTGGATTAGCTTGGATTGAAGCATTAAGACCTGTTACCTATAGATGGGATAGAAGAACATGGTATGGAACAGATGAAGAACCATTTGGTACACCTGATGGATCAAAGAAAAGAACTAAAAAACATATTGGATTTTTAGCACAAGAAGCTTTAGAAGTAGAAAAAGCAAATGGCTATGGTTCATCAAATGATGATTCGTTAGTTGTTAACCTTACAGATGATGGTATGAGTTATGGAATGAAATATGAAAGACTTATACCAATTCTTGTAAATGCTATTAAAGAATTATCAACAAAAAATACTGCACTAGAAACAAGAGTTGCAACGCTAGAAGCTGCTTAGTACTATTAAATAAAGTACTAAAAGAATGCTAAGTTACTTTATTTCCAGACCATCCGTGTACACTCTTCCAGGAACATGGGAGAAGCAGCCATTGATTGGTCACGGTAACTACTCAGGTTTGCCACCACAAGGACAATTAGTCGCTATTATATTGATACTATTATTTTTTATTACTGGTTACGGAGTCTACATGGCTTTCGGTCCACCAAATAAAAACTTAACTGATCCATGGGATGAACATGACGACTAAGGTTTTGAAATTTATTGTGGTGCTATCGAGCATGGTGTCTATACTAGANTTACTATCCGTAAACAAATGACAGAACAAGAACTCATTCAACACAAAGAACAAGTTAGAGCACATCTAATTGAGCAGGATAAAAGAACTGCATTCATAAGACATCTATATCATATTTATGGTCGTGATAATCCAGATCATCCAATGCATGGTTTTTATACAGGTCTATGGCAAGAGTTCTGTCTTAAGGAAGCTGGTCATATAGTGCGTGAGATCTTCTTCGAAAGGCTAGAAGCAGTTAGACTATATGAAGAGAACAAGGCAAAAGAAGAAGCTAATGTTTACACCAGCTCCCATCCAGAATCAGATTCCAACGCCGTTGCCACAGGAGAACCAGCAACAACCTGAAGCGAAAAAACAACCTACTAAAAAGAAACCTACGCCTAAAGGCAATGTAGGGGATTTCGTTCAGACTCTTATAGGTCTTGCTTCTTACATTCATCAGTTACAGATACAATCTCATTTAATTCATCTTAACTACGAAGCAAATAATTTCCTGGCTGTTCATAAATTTTTAAAGAAACAGTACGAATTACANCTNAAAGAGTTCGATGANNTANGTGAATATATNNGNTCAATGGANTATCTNNTACCNATGTGNCATGAAGGTTTGATGGATGCTAGTCCAAAGTTTGCTCATGTGAAAAGCTATGCACCAGAAGAGATGTTGGTGACCTATTATAAGAATTTAGAAAACTTAGGCATGATGTCCAAGAAGATACAGGAAGCTGCACGTAAAATAAAGGCGATAGATATAGAAAATTATATGGCTGAATTATGTGGAAATGCTTTTAAATCTGCTTGGATGATTAAAGCTACATTACGAAAAGGATGAAAACTATTCTATTAATGGTAATGGCTTCAATACTGTGGGTTCAGGTTCCCCAGTGGGATGATGATTGGTCTAAATGTGCAGTAGATGTACCTGATNCTGCNTGTCATTGGTATATATCTGCTCCTGACAATACTTTTGGCAAAGGTTTTAGTTGGAAAAACGCTCCTTGGTTTGATGCTAATGGACTAAAAGACGTAGCAGCTATTAAAAAGAGCACAGTCTTACAAGTTTTAAATGAGACTAATTAAATTAATATCCCTGTAACATCTGTAATGCTTCATAGGTAGAGTCATTCATAACTCCTCCTCTCTCTTTTCCTTTCTTCAAAGCTTCAAGACCCTGTCCAAACTCAATTAAAGCAGGAGTCCCTTCTCTGTAAGGCATCTGTTTTAAACCTCCTTTCATGCCATAGTCAAAAGGTCTGTTCTGTATATCTGATAGGTTCCCAGTTATTCCATGATCTATTCTCGGTCCCATTCCTACTCCCATTTTGTACGCTCCAGGCATTTGGGAAGGAACTTCTGGCTCCTGAGGCGTAGGCATGCTTACACCTGGCATATTAATAGTTCTAATTCTATTAAGTAAATCTTGAAAGGAACCCATCTATCTAACACTGTTTAATACAATTTTAACTCAGGCAACTTCTTCAGAATGATGTATACGATGGCAGTTACTACATAAAGGAATACATTTATCTATCTCTTTCTTCACTCTTTTCCAGCTGTACCCTTGATATATAAACTTAGATACCAGTCCATCTTTATCTTTAAGATGATGAAAATCTATAACTCTGTGATCTCTTACCCCGCAATGAGCACATCTAAGTTTCTTTTTATATTCGACTAACTGTTTATAGTTAGCCTTTATTCTATCCCTATCCTTAGACCACGGCATCTCAGTCGGTAAGTCCTATATTTTTATAATCTTCTAGGTCTGCTTCATCCTCTAACTCCGCTTGTTCTACAACTGCGTTATAAACTTCAGGAGTCATAACCCCTTCCATATCTATCTCTTTTATTTCTGTCTCATTAGGAGTCTTCCAAAAATAATCATCAACTTCCCCTAGTCTTCCCCATTTGGGGACATGTTCTACATTGAAGTATCTGGTAGATACCTTGAAGTCAGGAGTTTTCAGATCATGATTACTCAATGAAGGATCAGTCATACGACAACGATTGTTGGGATAGGCACCTATCTGACCATTCTCCAACTCAATTATGTTATGAGACTTATGTTCATCAGGAGATTCAGCAAAATAAAAATCTGGTTCATTTCTATGTGCATGATAATTATCAATAGTAAATAGATAAGTACCTTTCATTATTCCGCTATCTCTGGTCATAACTTCGAAATCCATATTAAATATGAGATTCTTTTCTACAACTGTTAGACCAGTATCAAACCCATTCCAGAATTGTAAATCTGTTAGTGGTAAATCAGGTTTTGGAGGTTCAGGTTTATGTGGATGATCGGGGTCCCAGGAAAGAAAGGCACTGATAGGTAACTTGTCATACAACGCCCCATACTCTGTGAGATAGGTTTCAAAATATAATGCTCTACCTGTAAGAGACTTACATGTAACCCAATAACCAAGAGTATATTCTCCTTCTCCATCTCTCAGATCTCGAAGATACTCACGTCTTACCCAGACTTTTGTAGGTGGTAAATTAGCAACTAATGTAGTCATTCTTATTCAGCCTCCTCCCAAATCCAGCCTATGTGATAGCCATCTATGAAAGTTGGTATTCCTATGGACTGCATAAGTTCATGAATTATTCTTCCTTTACCAGATTTTCTTTCACTATCTTCTGATTTTGGTACATATAAATTATCATCAACTACGATTAATGTTCCTTCTTTAATAATATTTTTTGCAGCAAATATTTCTTTTAAATGATGTGCTGATGCCTTCCAATCATCTAACCAATTGTATATATTAAACGAGTCTAAATAGAGTAAATCAACTTTACCATCTAAGGTAGCTAAATACTCTACTGAGTCCGCTTCTACTACCTCCGCATTTGTAGTAATAGCACGTGCATTTTTACAAGCAACAGGATCAATATCTACTGTAATTAATGTTCCTCCTTTTTTACCTATGTAGTTATCAAATAAAATAGTTGAACATCCATCTCCCTCAAAATTATAATCTTCACGAACCGTTCCTGTCTCTACGATTACAGGATCTTTTATGTTATTTAAATGCTTAAATATTCTTGTAAATCCTAACTCTCTTAACCCTAATAAAGGTTTAATTTCTTCATAATAATNTTCCCAATNAGAATCACTNTTAAGTGTTNCTTTTAACTTGTCATGTTGTCTTAAGTTTCATAACTCAATCCTCACGTAATCTATGTTGTCTTTNTTTAAACTTTGTTCGTGATCATCTGCTTTATCAGAAGGNNAATCATCATAAGCAAACCCTTTAAATTTCTCTCCAATTTGTTCACCATAATAAAAGCGAACTCTAGTTGATTGCATTTGATTAATGNTATTTAATTAAAGCATATCAATAACTGAAATTAGNGGCAAAAAAATATTACCTTTTTTGTAATTATTCTGATAAATTATAATTAGGCAAGNAAATATTTNATGCTAAATAACAATTTAGACGTTAATTCTCTGGAAGAAATTAACAAGAATCCAGTAAGAATTACACTAAATGGTAAAAGACATTATACGACTCCTCTCCCCTCAGGACCTGCACCTTCGGTAACAACAATAATTTCAGAAACAGCGTCAGAACAAAATAAAAAGAAATTAGAAATGTGGTCTAAGAATAATCCAGGAGTAAAAGAAAAGGCAGCAGAAAGAGGTACAGCTATACATTACGGAATGGAGCAGTATTTAAAAGGTAATAAAGAACCTGAAATAGATGAAGAATATCAAAACTTCTGGTCAGGTTTACCAAAGATATTAGATCAGTTTACTGAAGTNTTATGGGCTGAATCTCCTGTATTAGATAGATTCAAATTCACGTTAGGTTGCGATGATATAGCACGGGTCTGGGGAGCAGATGGACAGGGAAGAGCATGGGCAGGTGCCCCTGACATAATTGCAGTAGTAAATAATAAATTAACTCTGGCTGATTTAAAAACTAGCGTCAGACCTTATAGTCGTAAATGGCCTAAAGATTACGAGAAAGGAACTAAAGAATGGAGAAACTTATTAGGCGGTTATATGAAATTTAAAAAAACATGCAAACAGCTTGCNGCGTATGACATTGCGATAGAACAAACNNTAGGAATGAAGGTNCAACAAGCAGCTGTATTAGTATCAACTCCAGAACGTACTCAGATATTTAAAATATCAAGAGGATTCCTTAATTCTTTAAGACAAGATTGGTATAAAATCGTTGAAGAATATTATAAACAGCTAGAAGAATGTGATATTTAGTATTAATACTTTCTTCAAAAAAATAATATTTAAGCTTAATAATTTGCAAGGTAAATGTAATTGTTTTCTTAGTGAAGAAGAGATAGGATTATAAATACAAACGAAAACTTTGAATCTAAATTTGTCAGATGACAGATCAAAACAAACGAGAACTCAAACCAGGGCAGTTTAATCTTCAATGGATACCAATAGATTGGCCACTAACTCCACTAGGAAAGAACAAAGATCCTTATGTAAAAGGCTGGCAGAATCAACCTTTCAGCGTAAGAGACATAGAACAAGAGCTGTCTACAGGGGAGTGTAAAGCCGTAGGACTATTAGGTGGTCCTGTTTACAATCATCCTTATGGTCTAGTATGGGTTGATATAGACGGACCTACTGTATATAAAGCCATAGAAGATTTATGCGGTAACTCTATAGAAGAAGCTTTGCCTAAAACACTTACTATCTGCAGTGGTAAAGAAGGNAGAGAACGGAAGCTATANAAACTGAGAAGAGAACAGCATAAACATTTCATACGTAATAAATATACTTGGCATGCTGAAGCACCAAAAGAGAAGCTAGAAATACTTTGGAAGAAACATCAGGGTGTTTTGATGGGTTTACACCCCGATACTCAGGGTTATTACACAGCCAAGGATCAAGGATTCGAATACACAGATAAGCTTCCTGATTTACCTGCATGGTTGATGAACGCAATCATAAATAAGAATGCGAAACAAGGAATACCATCTAATCAGCATACCCGTATAGTCGGCCCTGGATTTGCTCTTAATGCTAGAGTTAATTTAGAGCGTGACATGCAACTGGCAACAGAAGCTATGTGGGCATTACCCCCAGAAGCTACTGATGATTACGATATCTGGATAACAATAGGACAATCACTNCATTCTTTGGATGACTCTCTATTNGAAGANTGGGACAAGTGGTCTCAGCAATCCGATAAATATCGTAANGGAGACTGTCANAAACGTTGGTTATCATTTAGCAAAGGAGGAGGCAGAGGAATTGGGTCACTGATACACATAGCCAAAGAGCACGGGTGGAAGCCATCAGAAGATTACAAGAGTATGAATGTTGATGACAACCAGCTAGAAGAAGACGAGAGGCGTCTAAGAGAACTACAAAACAAAGACAATAAACCGAAGAAAAAAGTGAAACTTACAGCTACCCCTTTAATGCCTAAATTAGAAATGGCAGCAGCTCCTCTATCACCTAGAGGTCGTGATCAGAAACCAAGGAACCCTTCCTCAGATGTAATATCCCAGATAATATTACAGACCTACAAAGGCAATCTTAAATATAGTCAGAACCAAAACTGCTTCTTCATCTACGAATATAAGAGTAAAGGTCTATGGTCTGCTCTATCTGACATAGAGATGAAGGGAGAAGTTAAACATAGATTAGANATAGTAAAAGATCANCTGTTACCNAGTGGTTACAGTATGAATNTAGTCAACGATTTAGTAGAGCAACTTAGAATCTCTGAGATCTTTGACGAATGGTATGAAGACAACAAACACTTACTATTTAAAAATGGAATCCTCTCTATCGAAACAAAAGAACTGCTGCCTTTCGACAGGGAAATGCACTTCACNCAACAATTNCCCTACAACTATGCACCAGAAGCAACCTGCGAACCAATCGTCAAGTGGCTTAAGCGAGTCCAAGANGGTAACTGGGACAGGGTGCAAGTGCTCAGAGCATGGTTGCGGGCGGTGCTCCTGAGTCATTCAGACATCCAGAAATTTGTAGAGATAGTAGGGCCAGGTAAATCNGGTAAGTCCACTTACGCTAACTTGGCTCATGCTTTAGTCGGAGATGATAATGCAATGATCTCCTCATTAGAGCATTTGGAGAAGAATCGTTTTGAAACAGCTAACTTATATAAGAAAAAGCTTTTACTATTCAATGATGTAGAAAGATATGGTGGTTCTGTCTCTGTATTGAAGGCCATAACAGGTAGAGACTTGATAAGACACGAGAGAAAATTTCAGTCTGGATCACAGAAACCATTCAAGTTTAATGGCTTGGTAATGATCACTGCNAATGAACCTATACAGACTACCGATCCCACCTCTGGGTTAGCTCGCAGACGTCTCACCATACCCTTCGATAAGCCCTTCCTAGGCAAGTCTGCAGACCAACGAACCCTAATAGATATGGACGACAAAGGAAGGCCATTTGGGGACTTTTCTGGTATGTTGGCTGGGCTAGTTAACTGGGTCTTGGATATGCCTGAAGCAGAGATGAGAGAGTACTTAATGGAGACAACTCAGAAGGTAGACTTCTTTGCGAAGCATAATAGGGAACAGATACTTAAATCCAACCAGATAATGGACTGGATGGAGCATTGCTTGGTATTTGATGAGAACGCTTCTGCACCGATAGGACTGGCAAAGGCTGCCCCAGCTGGATCTTCAAGTGTGTATATGGCTTCTGATAAATGGTTGTATGCAAGCTACTGCGAGTTCTCTAAAGCTTCTAATAGCAACATCTTAGGTAGAAGTAGGTTCGAAACCCTACTGATAGATGTATGTGTTCACCAGCTAGGACTGAATGTATACAAGATGAAGGAACGTAGAGGTGTAAGAGTCATCAACCTTGCGTGTAGAACCTCTGACCAGAAGTATCTTACATACCCTTCAATAATCGAAGTCGGTCTGAATAAAGAGCAGTGGAGAGAAAAATATGGCAAGATATTAGATAATCCAGTATCAAATCCATAATGGAGCCAGGGAAACATCTAATCTTAGACTTCTACGGTTGTAATTCAGAGCTACTAAATAACTACGAACAGTTNAAAGATCTGTTTGAAGANTCACTTTCACTATGCAATGCTACTGTTTTAAAACTAACAGGAAATAAATTCGAACCTCAAGGAGTTACGNTATTAGCTTTGTTGGCAGAATCACACGCATCACTGCATTCTTGGCCAGAATATAATTACTGTGCAATGGATTATTATACCTGCGGNANNGCNGCTAGACCTGAAGAAATAGTAGAACATTTATATCTAAAACTAGGAGCAAATGCTCGTTTNATAAGAAACTTGGAACGCTCTTCAAAATTGTGTATATTTAAGTAAGAATANACATCTTAAATGAACANGAAACCAAAGCTTTTATGGATTGGGGATATAGTAGCTAAGACAGGATTNGCAAGAGTAACNGAGAACGTATTACCTTTCATTAAAGATGATTTTGATATAACAGTTTTAGGAAACAATTGGTGGGGAGATCCCTCTCCTCTACAGAAGATCTACACAATGTATCCCTCCTCTAATCGTTTCCAGACTGCACCTTTTGGTGAGGATCGTATTAGAGAAATAGTGATGAAGATTGAACCCGATATTATATTNACTATCAATGANATGTGGATTGTTAATGANCAATATAAACAAATACAAGATATGCACAAAGATGGGAGATTTAAATTCGTTGGCTANGTTCCCATGGATTCTTATAACTGGGTGGGTTGTCTTACAGATACAGCTAATGACTGGGACGGAATCGTCTCGTACACGGAATTTGGGGCTAGAGAATTTATTAAAGCTGGCATAGAGAAGCCTATAGCTGTGATCCCCCATGGCGTGACTGAAGGTCAATTCTANCCAGTAGAGAAGAANGAAGCTAGAAAGAAATTAAAANTAGNTGATGATNTNTTTATAGTATTNAACGGNAACAGNAATCAATTCCGNAAAAGAATAGACATTACNTGTGAGGCATTTGCCAAGTTTGCAGTAGATAANCCAGANNCNAGGATGTATCTNCACATGGGNTTAAAGGANCAAGGTTGGGATATCATGCCCTTATTNAGTAGGGAAATGCGTAAACAGGGATTAGATCCTAATGGGAGAATAATAATGACCACGAATACTCAAGATCCTCCTAACGTTGAAGTGGACATGCTGAACACNATATATAATGCATGTGATGTAGGCGTGAATACNTGNAAAGGCGAAGGCTGGGGTCTGGTGAACTTTGAACATGCAGCATGCAAGGTTGCCCAAGTAGTNCCTAACCATACTTCTTGTAAGGAGATATTCGAAGGTTACGGACAACTTATAGATTGCAACCATGTTGATGTCGACACCACTTTTGCTAGGGAGATGCCTTGCCCAGATGCTGATCACCTTACAAGCATCCTTAACGAACTGTATGAAGATAGAGGAAAACTCGAAGCAACGTCAGAACTCTGTTACATAAGAGCTACTGATCCTCAATTTCACTGGAAAAACATCGCATCACAGTTCGGTGGAGTGTTCCAAGATACGCTCAATGGCGTAGATCATTCAGTAATAGAAAATAAAGAAAGTATTAAACCTAAAAAGAGAAGAAAGGCTAGAAAGATTGGATCTAAAACTTGATATTATTTATAATAAAGTTTTAAGCGTAATTTAAATGAATTCTAATAACAAACCAGGGGAAGATTGTAACTGTAATTGTTGTATAAATAGAAGACAAATAGAAGAAGATAAGAATAATTATTACGTAAAAATCTATAGACCATGGGGATGGTATCAAACCACTATGGAAGGAGAAGGATTTAAGATAAAAACTATATTTATTGANGAAGGTAATCGTATAAGTTTACAAAAACATCATCATCGTTCTGAAGTATGGACAATAGCTTCAGGTCATGGATCTGTGTTTTGTAATGATACATGGAATTTAGCTTATCCAAGAGACACATTTAAGATAGAAGTTGATACTTGGCACCGTGCAAAAGCAATTAAAGGTGATCTAATTATCTTGGAATTACAACACGGAAAAGAATTATATGAAGAAGACATAGAAAGACTTGAAGACGACTACGGAAGAGCGTTACAATCTAGTTGAGGGATTTGGGTACCCTCGTTCATAGGTTCATGTTTGCAAAGCACAACTCCCCTTGCTATCACAGTTGGGGGAGTTTTCTTTTCTCTTTATTTTTCATTAAAACTAAGAATGAAATATTTTTACTTTCGTCGTGAACTAAATAACATTTTATAACTAAATGTAAGGTCTATTAATAGACTCATAAGACAGTAAATAACAGTGAATAAACATTACACTATTGACAAATTGTTATTTAAGTTAAAATCAAAAAGAAAATTAGTTCATTCTCAGTTTTATGTCAAGAAATTATAAACCATTACCNCCNATTTGGCGGTTGAATGAGTTATTTATGCTGTCAGATTGCTGCCCGAACGGGTTAGTTTGGAGGGTAAATAAGGCAAGAAATAAACCAGGTGATCCGGTTGGTAAGTTAAACAAATCAACTGGATATTACATGGTCTCCGTTGATAACGAAGTATACATGGTTCATCGTATTGTTTATTACTTAAGGATGGGAATTGCTCCTGACGCACATAGCGTACAACATCTAGGAGAAACTAAAGATAACAGGACACCTTTGATTGAGACTTATAAGACACCGTCTAATAAAAAAATTATGGCTTCGGGGTTTAAATTGTAATGGCTAATNTAATAAAAACTTTTGAAACTACAAACTTTAGATGTGTAAAAAGCATCAATAAATTAACTGATTCAGAGTTACATAATCATGGATATTATCGAGGATATCAATGTCCCCATGGTCATGAAATAAGGGATTTAGAATTTCATTGGTGTTATGAATGTGTAGTTAAAATTAAATCCAACATATGTGGCTTTGATTTAAACTTTTTGAGTAACGATTTTAAAAATAAATATTATAAACTTTGGAAAAAGATAGATATAAAAGAGCCTGATGAGTGTTGGAATATGAAACTAACGGGTAATAAAAGTCCTAATAGGATATGTTTCCCCTCTTACAGAACATTTTATAGTAGACAAAAATCAGAGAACGTAAATGCACATAAAGCTATCTACCAATGTGCTTGGGGTGATATTGGTTCTATGAGTGTCACTCGTTTATGTGGTAATCCATGGTGTGGTAATCCTTTGCATATGATCTCCAGTTGGAATGCAGGCTTTCCCCCTTCAAAATTAACTCCTTTTCATATTGACTTTGACGCTCAAAAATTAATGAGAATATCTAAAGCTAGGATGTTAAATAGAGATCAAGAAGTAATTAAAGCTTCTTACAAATCAACCATCGCACATCCTTTGCATGTGGAGGCTGCTCCAGATTATGATGAAGGGTAGGACTATAGAATAAGATATGACTCGTGTAAGTCAAAGACCGCAGAGACAGAGAACGTCAAATGATCCTTTACCACTAGGTTCTTTCAGTTCTACTTCTATTAGACTTCTTACAGGAAACCTAGGTCCTGTATCTAGACCTAATAGAGGAGGATATGGAGGAGGTTCTTTTAATCATTGGTTTAAAGTAAAACTGGAAACACCGGGATGGATAATACTTGCTAACGGGTCAACTAAACCTAAATTTATAAACGTAGCTGCGTACGATCTAAATAAAAATCCCATAGAAGGAAGAGCTATATTCCAAGCAGATAGTATTGATCAGTTCAACGCTGATGGTGTTAGACAGTATCCTTATTTAGGAACAGTTCANGGAGCACAATCAGATTCNTATCNNACTTTTGATGCNAGAAGATTAGATANAGGAGATGATAGNTANTTNGCTNTNCCNGTAGGAGAATATTTAATCTGNATATCTAGTGTCAGAAATGANCCAGTAGATTATTCTATAGGTGTGGTAGTTGAGATCTCAGATCCATTCCCTGTTATTCTTTTAGAGGACTTCACTCGTTTACTTTTTGAAGATACTGACATATCCAACATAGTCTGTGACACAACTCCTAACTTCACTGGAGATGACGCTCATGACCACTCATTAACAGAATGGAAATCAGCATGGAGTAGAGAAAGACAAGCCGATGAACCCTTCCCTGAATTCCTAACAGCTTATACAACCACACTGTAAAAATGAATGCTACAAAACTCTATAACTTACTGTTAGATGCAAAAGCAAAAACAGTTAATAGAAAAAGTATGACAAGTAAATTTGAAAAGACATGTGAACTGATGCCTTACTTACCACAGTGTAAGGTTTATGATGTATAGGGTAAGAAGAAAAAACAAAGTAATAACAGCTAAACTATCTAACGGAGATAGGTTTAAAGTCATAAGAAGACCTTTTAAGTTTCCTACAGGAGGATACTTCTGGTTAGTAGCAATGGTAGCTTCTAGAAGTAATAGAGCTTTGAATGATTGGATAAGAGAAAGAAATAAAAGAAAAAGAGTCAAGAAGTTAAATAATTTTCACCCTAAAAAAAGAGATGTAAAGGCTTTACGTATAGCTGTGAATGCTGCAAAAGATTGGATAAAAGAAATACCTGACGGAGATTCATTAGTATTTAGAGCTGAAGGTGCAAAAGCAGATCAACTATTTAGGATTTACAAGAAATGGTTTGCAACCCATGAAGACATACCTTGGGTGATATCCGAAGAACATAAATCGTTTTTCTTTTACAAGAAAAGGCTCTAGAATAGGAGTGTTAACTATATAAAACAATGATTGCTTTAATTAAACCAATATTGATAAAGTTTGCTACTTCAGAGCCAGTTAAGAAGTTAGTGATTGAATTACTAGAAAAATTAGTCGAGTCCACCGATACAGAACTAGACAATGCTGCCTTGGCTATGGTCAAGAAAGGATTAGGTTATACGGTCACAAAGAAGTAATAGCTTAGACTTGTTGTAGCATTACGTTTATATATGGAAGCTACAAAGGATAAAAAAGAATCAAANAATCCTCTTACCAAATTAAANGAGGCNATTGATGATAAAGAAGAGCANCTAGCCATTCTTGGNACCTTTATTCGNCTGGGNGTTATGGTCTGGGCNGGNTTCATAATTTCATTGAACTACATCTCTTTACCAGGTATCTCCAGTGATAAAGCACCTAAGGATATCACTTTCATAGCCAGTGTTTTCACGGGATGTCTAGCCACATTTAATGTGACTCCNGGNGGTAAGAAAAAGAAAGAAGATAAAGAAGGAGGCAGTGTGGCATCTNTACCTACACAGATTATTAGAATCGAACAAGCTCCTCTAAAAATNACTACGGATACTAAGAAAAATGTATAGCAACAGAGAAAACAAAAGATTATCTATCTTTTCAATCTCTCTTGCTCTTTTATTAGGTGCATCCAACATCTCCTTGGTTACTTACTTAGTAAGCACAGCGAATCACAAATCAATACCTTCTTTTGATATACCAGTTGGTCCTTATACTTCTTATCGTTTAACAGCAACTAAGAATGGATATACTCTTTCTTACAAAGCAAATGATCCGAAGAAACTTCTAACACGTACAAGAACATCTACCCCCAAAGGACTCTTTGGAGGTAAAACAGCAGAAGTAGAGGTATTTGAAGAGAATACTATTCTTGGTAAGATAGGCTCTAAAGAAGGAGAAGGGATCACTGATGAGATGATTGCTTGTATTAAAACTGAAGGAGCTGGAGAATCTACTGGTAGGTTGATAGGTACATCTATCGGAACAAAAGCTGCACCGGCTGTGTCTCAAGTACCAATAGTAGGCTGGTTAGCTGCTGGTTGGGTTGCAATGCTTGGTGGTAACAAAGGAGCAGAAGTCGGAGGAGAGATAGCAAAGTCCTTTAATGATTGTTAATTATGTTTGTTAAAAAACTTACGCTTGTTACAGGCGGTTTCGATCCAATACATAGTGGTCATATTGAATACTTCAAAGAAGCAAGTAAACTATCTGACTTCTTAGTTATTGGTTTAAATAGTGACGAATGGCTTATAAACAAAAAGCAACAGGCATTCCAAGACTGGGATGAAAGAGCCAATATTATTAAGCACCTGAACATGGTTTCAATGGTAATAGACTGGGATGACTCAGATAAAACTGCCTGTGGAGCCATAGAAAAATGCTTACTGATAGCCGATGAAGTTATCTTTGCTAACGGAGGAGACAGAATAGTTGGTAACACGCCAGAACTAGATGCCTACGGAAGAAATAAAAGAGTCACATTTCAGTGGGGCATAGGAGGAGATTATAAGATCAACAGTAGCTCTTGGATTCTTAATAATTATTACAAAGATCGAGCGATGATAGACTTTAAGTAATACTTGTCTATAGATAAAATGTTGAAGTATTTATCATTATTAATATTACTTTTCTTCCCTACAGCAGTCAGAAGTGACATCTATCACTCAATTTCTAGCTCTGTAAAATTAGAAGTTCACGCAGCTGGAACAAATGCTGACCGGATTGGCAACTCTATGAGCATAAGCGGATCTGGAGTAAATACCACAGACGGTACAACTACAGGATCAGTGGGCGGTCTAGGAACTGCGACGAACGGCGTCAATGCTTATACACCGATTACAGCTAGTCAGCTCACAGCAGGTGATGCCTTCAGTTTTAGTTCTAGCTATACAGCTGGAGATACTGTAGCTACAAGCGTAACAGTCGGCCAAGTTTCACCTTTCGGGGATTTGACGAGTACTTCGCCAGGTGTGGCCGGAGATCTTGCAGGTACTATCGATACAAAAAATGATTTGACAATAGTAGCCGGGGGAGCAGGTACTAGCGTGACTGGTCAATTTGTAGTGGGACTTACCTTGGATTGATGAAACGGCTTTTACTGCTGTTTTTATTGACACCCTTTTCGCTGAAATCCCAGCCTATCACTGGTGCCTTCACGACTGGTACGATGAATTCTACGACCACGACACAGCAGACTATAGTTGAATCTATAGTCTCAAAGGATTATAATTCAGGGTATAGCTACAGCATAGCGGGGACAGGGATTGAAATTAATGGAACAGGAAACATGGTTCCCTCTGCTACTCAGACAACGGGAACTACAGATGGAGTTAGTTACTCATGGACTGGTTTAGATTTCAGTTCAAAACCAACGTGGAAGCAAACGGAAAACGGAGCAGCCTTTCAACTGACCGAAAGTTACATGGGGCCAGGGCTGTCCAATGTCACAACTATAAATCGTCAAATAACCGTAGAAAGCACTCAAGTCACACAATCAATATTCCAAAGATAGCTTTAGTATTACTGCTCTCTCCTACATCAGTATTAGCTAATGCAGTAAGCCAGTCAAATACTGGAAGTGTTACGAATCAAAATTATAATGTTAACAACGGAGCCTTTCATACCAATCAATTTGGAGGAAATATAGTTTGTCAGGGAGCTATGCTCAACATTACTCCCTTCTCCACTTTTAATACAAATTTTCAACGCCCATTCGATCATAGATATTCTACGCCAGTGTATGATCCGACTGATATAAAAGGAGATTTTGATGATGATGGAAACCCCATAGGAGATGGGACGCCAGACAATCCCGGAAATATTTTATTCTGGCAAGAAAATTATTCAGGTACTAATAAAGATGCTTATTCTCTTGGAACAGGAATCACTTTAAACTTTTCTATACCGTTGGATAAAAAACTGGGTAAGCAATGTAAAGAAGCAGCTGCAACACAGATAAATATACAAAAACAAAAGTTAAAGAATCTTGAGCTTGAGTGGCATGTGGCTCGTGTAAAACACTGTGGTGAATTGAAACAGAAGGGAATAAATGTAGCAAATTCGTCACCCTTCTATGAGGTGTGTAAGGATATTTTTCTTACTCCCCGCCCAAATCAGATTGAGTCTCATTATCATTCTTTTTCTTCCGAGAAGAAGTAATCTTCTTCATAATATTTTTTGTTGCCGCTTTGATTATGTTTATTAAAGCAGGTGAGGTCGCCGCTATAGAAGCTATTATGACTGTGTTTATAACCAATGATGGTTCAGGCATCCAAGTAGAGACATAATCGACATCCTCCCAGACAGTCAAGCATTTAGTCTTGTCTTCGTTGTATTTAAATTCCTTGACTCTTTCAAGTCTTTTCTCATTAGCAAATGATCCTACTCTAAGATTTGAATTAGGATCTGGGCAGGGAGGAAAGAATGTTTTCTCCTCTTTCTTTTGTGGTATATCAGTCTTTGCGGTCTCTTTAAGTATTACTGGTTCTTCTGGTTTCTCCTCCTTTACTTCATCATTTGAGTAGATCATCTTAGAACGATCATACTGAAGAGGATATATCTCAGGTACCTCACCCCACGGACAGCTCCAAAAAGTTCCGGTGGGATCGTCTTTTACTAGATTAGAATTTTTATCTGCATCACGATGGGTTTTGTAGCAGCCAGGTAATAGTAGAGAAGGCTCACTAAAAGATGGGTGGGATATATAGCCACCAAAAACCCTTACAGGAGGAATGATCTCTACCGAAATGTTAGGTATGGATATATCTGGGATGGATATATCAGAGATACTCACTTAATAGGTAAAGGTATGGATTTTCCTGTAATAGAAGGTAACTTATCTTCGATAGCACTTGGAAGAGCACTCTGTATATCTCCCATAATTTTACTTTTGATTAGCTTCTCAAAATTACCACTGTTTACGTATTTATATGCGTAGAAACCACCACCGAAGATCCCTAGTAAACCAATGGTGTTAACGAAAACTAATACTGTAACTATCTTTTTAAGCATTAGGAGTAGAGTTTTTTACCTGAAGTAATAGCTGCGTCTATGTCTGTGAAATCTTCAGATGTCCAAATAGATGTTGTCTCGTCTGTTTTCTTGTAAGCTTTAATTATCTCAAGATGATCTACGTTTCTCTTGATCATATCTTTCCACTCAGTTTCAGTTTCTGTGGAACTTGTTCTCGTTACATAAGCTGCATAGTTTGCATCAGCATTTATAACAGTTACGCTATCGCCCGCAGCAGAAAAAATCGCTGCAATTTCGTCGGCTGTTCTTTCTTCCATGTTTACCGGTAGTCTTTTATATATACATTATAAGTTTCGCACATCTTAATGCAAGTATCAGTCCTCGTCTTCTCTCTTAGCTCTAAACACTAATAGTTCATCTCCTTCTTTTAAATCTCTTAATTCTGGGTGTATAGTACGTTTTGGTTTATCCATCTCTTTAAACATCAGATCCATAGACTTATACATAAAAGCGAAAGCAGTCCCGGTGACAAGAGCAAAACAAAAGAAATAAATTAGTTCAATGAAATCCATCATGCTGCTTTAAGTGCTTCTACTTCTGCTGATAATTCCTTAATCGCATTTAACATATGCCAAAACAATCCTTCAGTTTGCAGTGTTTTAACACCAGCCGAAGTTGTTGTAACAGCACTGCTTAAAACACTTTCTACTTCCTGTGCAATACATCCTAATTGTGTTCCAGTTTTATTTACAACAGCAGACTTAACAACATCTGTTAATTCTGGATTGTCAGCTTTAATCTCATCTTCTGTTTTATATTCAAAATTTCGTACTTGTATTTGGTTAATTATTGATAAACCAGTGTCATAATTTACAATATTTTTCTTAATACGTTGGTCAGATGTTGTATTCCAGTTTTGACTGTTAAACTCATTAAAAGCACCTGTGTTTCCACCAGCAAAAAAAGTTTGTTGCCCTTTACCAGTTAAGCCAGTTCCAAATACATATTCGAGGTCATTAGCAGATCCGGAAACATCAGAACCATGTCCAATAATAATATTTTTGTCACCACCACCTATTCCGTCACCAGCTTGATAACCAATACAAACATTATCTTCTGCTGAAGTAGCATTTTGTAATGCTCTTGTTCCAATAGCTACGTTAGCACCTCTAGTTGTAAGAGTTGACGCAGCATCATGACCTATTGCTACATTGTTATGGGCTGTCGTGTTATTTTCAAGAGCTTGTGAGCCAATAGCTATATTATTTTCTCCAGTTGTGTTATATCTTAAAGCGAAGTAACCGAGCGTACTATTATGATTACCAGTGGTATTAGATGCAAATGAATAACCACCAACAGTAGTGTTTAATATACCTGTAGTCGTAGCAAATGCATTGTTTAATCCAATGGCAACATTGTAAGTATCAACATTTGACGTTGGAGCTTGTGCTTGTAAAGCATTATGTCCTATAGCAACTGCTCTATCACCAACCTGGTTTGCTAATAGAGTATTAGTACCTATCGCAACATTTATATTCCCCGTAGTGTTTGCTTTTAACGCACTATGTCCAATTGCTACGTTAGCATCGGCTGAAGTGTTAAGTTTCAAAGCATTTACACCAATTGCTGTGTTATATGTTCCAGTGGTGTTTGCATGTAATGCTTCCCAGCCTACAGCTGTGTTTTCACTTGCAGTACTTGCATGAAGAGCAAGATATCCAACAGCTGTGTTATACGATGCTGTAGTTCCAGTAGAACCTGCAGCTCTTCCTACATATGTATTCTGAGTTCCTGTTGTATTTAATTGACCAGAATAATTACCAAAACAAGTATTATTATTTGCAGTTGTGTTATCCATAAGTGAATAAACACCAAAAGCACAGTTATCTGTACCTGTTGTATTGTCTTCTAAAGATCTCCAGCCAAAGGAATTATTATAATTTCCAGTGGTATTACTAGATAAAGCTACATATCCAAATCCTGAAAGACCAGATGCAGTCGTATTAGCATCTAAAACACTTGTACCAACAGCGGTGTTTTTTGTTCCAGTTGTGTTTACTTGTAAAGCTGCTTGACCTACAGCAACATTATCATCCGCAGTTGTGTTTGCAGATAATGCAACACTACCAATAGCTGTATTTCTAGTTCCAGTTGTGTTTACTTTTAAAGAGTTATAACCAACAGAAGTATTACTACTTGCTGTAGTATTATTCTCTAAAGCAAACGATCCAAGTGCTACGTTATTATTGCCAGTTGTATTATCCTTTAAAGAATCGTGTCCAACTGCTGTATTGTCATCACCTTCTGTATTGGCTGTTAAAGATTCAAATCCAACCGCAACATTATCATCCCCAGTCGTATTAGCATCTAAGGCATTACCACCTACTGCTATATTACCTGCTCCAGTTGTGTTTGCCTTTAAAGCCTGGTATCCAACAGCAGTATTATTTGAAGCACTTGTATTTGCTGTTAAGGCTTGACTACCAATCGCAGTATTAAGACTAGCAGTGTTATTTTGTAAGGTGTTATATCCAAGTGCTACGTTATTATTACCTGTTTGGTTAGAGTACATAGATGACCTACCAATAGCTGTGTTAGAACCACCTGTTGTTGTACCAGCCATGCAGTTATAACCAATCGCTACGTTGTAGTTGGCAGTAGTTTGACTTCCTAAAGCATTACCTATAGCAACAAACTGACCAGCAGTAGTTGAATTAGTAGCAGCACCATAACCAACAGCAACTACATAATTATCACCTGATGCACTATAGTTACTTAAAGAATAAGCACCTACCGCTACATTTCGATCTGCGGTCTGGGCAGCAGCCATTGTATTAAAACCAATAGCTGTATTTAAATCTCCTGTAGTCGAATTTGTTAAAGCATAACGACCAACAGCAGTATTGTTAGAAGCTGTTGTAGCAGCGTCTAAAACTTCAGAACCTACAGCTACATTACCTGCTCCACTTGTGTTTGCATTTAAAGCTAGATACCCAATACCAGTATTGTTTGAACCTGTGGTATTTTGTAATGCACCAGAGCCAAAACCTGCGTTATTATTTCCAGCTGTGCCATATCTTAAACAAGAAAATCCAACACCAGTATTACTAGAACCAGTGATATTGTCCGTTAAACAAAGAGAACCGACAGCAACGTTAGTAGCTCCTGATGTAGTATCTTCTAAAGCTGTTGAACCGACTGCTGTATTATGGTTGTTTGTAGTATTCGTTAATGCGTTATATCCTATGGCAACAGTATTTGATATGTTTGTTCCAGCATCAGCAGCATGTGCTCCAATAGCTACGTTTTCAGTTCCTGTTGTGTTTGTCATTAAAGCAAAATGACCAACCGCAGTGTTGTTATTTGCTGTGGTGTTACCACCACAACTGTGCATACCTACAGCAACATTATTATCTCCTGTTGTATTAGCGTCTAAAGCATAAGTACCAACAGCCACATTGTAAAAACCTTCAGTATTTAGTCTTAAACTTTCAATACCTAGGGCTAAGTTTCTATGTCCTGTAGTGTTTGAATGGAGTGCTTCATAACCAACTGCCACGTTGGAATACCCGGTGGTATTTACCTCCATTGCTTCAAAACCTACAGCAGTGTTGTTATTACCAGTTGTATTATTTCCTAGACAATCTACACCAACACCTGTATTTTGCTGTCCAGTTGTATTGGCTTGTAATGCAAAAACTCCAAAACCACTGTTAGAAGCACCTGTTGTGTTTAGTTTCAGTACATCTTTACCAACTCCTGTGTTATTTGCTCCAGTTGTGTTTGTCTTTAAAGTTTCATGACCAACAGCAGTATTACCTGTTGCACTTGTGTTTGCCTGTAACGCCTTAAATCCTACCGCAGTATTATTTGATGTAGTGTTATTTTCTAAAGCTAACGACCCTATTGCAGTATTACTACTACCATTACAAACAAGTAAAGCATTTACACCAAGTCCTACGTTAAAGTTTGCAGATGTAGCTCCAGGTAAACAATTAAAACCTACTGCAACATTATTTAAACCTGTAGTGTTTGAATCAAGGGCTAAACTACCAACTGCTACGTTCTGTATACCAGTTGTGTTTGCTACCAACGCTGAATTACCTATAGCAGTGTTACTATGAGCAGTTGTGTTGGCTGACAGAGCACCATAACCAAGAGCAGTGTTGTTATTTGCTGTAGTGTTGGCATCTAAAGAAAAAGTACCTACAGCAGTATTATTTGTTCCGGTTGTATTAACCCCTAAAGCTGAAGCTCCAATAGCTACGTTATTATTTGCAGTGGTATTAGCGTCTAAAGCATTGGCTCCTACAGCGGTTGTATTTCCTCCAGTTGTATTTGCCTTTAAAGCATTTACACCTATTGCTGTGTTACTACTTGCAGTGGTGTTTCCTCCCAGTGCATCTCTACCTACGGCAGTGTTGTCTTGACCTGTAGTATTAACATCAATTGCACCAGCACCAACAGCTGTGTTATTTGCACCTGTTGTATTTAATCTTAAAGCACTGGTTCCGATAGCAGTATTAACAGATGCAGTTGTGTTTGAAAGTAAAGCAGCATGACCAAACGCTACGTTGGATCCACCAGAACTGTTTACATTTAAAGTACTTGTACCAACTGATGTATTAAACTCACCTGTTGTATTGTATTGCAGAGAGGAAGCTCCAATTGCAACATTATGTTGTCCAGAGGTATTAGAAGTTAAAGCATTTAAACCAAAAGCATTATTATTTCCACCGGTAACAGCAGCATCTAAAGCATTCTCTCCAACAGCGGTATTAGAAGAAACAGAGTTTGCACCTTTACCTATAGATACAGAGTTAAAAGTAAAATCAACACCAGAAGTTATCGAAGCAGGTAATACCGTTCCATCACTGGGAGTACCAGTGGCTTGCATATCACCGAATACAATTGCAAAAAATGTGGTATTAGCTGCGGGAGCTGTGGTAAAAACTAATGAAGAACCTGATATTGTGAAGTCTGTATCTGGTTCTTGTATTACACCACCTAACGATAATAATAAATTTCTAGACGTTCCAGGAAACACAGCTTGGCTGCCAGTCGTCATACTAAAGCTAGTAGTAGACGAATTAAACCCACTTGATATCTGATCAAGTTTAATGTACCTGCCTACTACTGGTCTCTGGCCGATATAAGACAAATTCCTACCCTAATTATTTACTTACTTCCTATTTTAAATCTAGTAACTTTTGAGACTAAGATTCTGATTCTTCCTCTTCTTCTTTCTTAAGAGTTTCTAGTTCTGATAAGCTTCCTTGTAAGCTAATTATTTGTTCTTTAGTGGCATTCATTACACTCAATGCGTTGTTATATTGCTCAACTGCTGCCTGTAATTGTGCTGCACGTTCTTCTATCTTTTTGTCAAAATGATGCGACATGTTAAATATATTTATCTATATGAATTATAGTGCACTAATTTACATTTAAAAAGGGGTAAAACCCTATTTATATCAAGCTGCTTCAAGTGCTGTTACTTTTGCGGATAACTCTTTTATCGCATTTACAAGTATCGGTACAAGTCTTTCATATTTCATGCCATATGCCATACCATCTTCTGTTAAGTTGCAAATTAACATATTATCATTTGTATCACCGTAACCATTTGCTTTTTCTACTTCCAATGCTTCCTGTGCTAAAAATCCGATATGAAGTTTATTCCATTTTTTTGATCCATCAGGTGTGCCATAAGGTTCTGCATCAGTTCCGTACCACGTTCTTCTATCCCACCTATAAGTTATTGGTCTTAAAGCTTTAATCCAATCTAAACCAATACTAAAATCATTAATATCTGTTTTATCTCTTTGATCTGAACTTGATATTGAAGTATCAGCACAGAATAAAGCACTTACATTATTATTGCCTAAAACTACGTTTCCTGAACCAGTTGTCACTTGTCCGCTAGGAGAACCAGCTTCCCCAGCATTAAATCCAAGTAACATATTATAATTTCCAGTGCTTACAGGGCCAGTGCTGTTAAGAAATGTATTGTAGCTTCCAGTTGTTACATTACCACCTGCACCATTTCCAACACCCACATTAGTCCCACCAGATGTATTTGCTCCTAATGCATTACGACCTACAGCAGTGTTACCAGATGATGTACAGACATCTAAAGCATCTGCACCAACAGCTGTGTTGCTATTAGCTGTAGTAATTGTATTTAAAGATTTATAACCTATACCAACATTATGTTGACCTGTTGTTATATTCGTTAAGGCTTCTTGGCCCATTGCTACGTTGTAACTTCCAGTAGTATTGGACTGCATACAAGCGTGTCCAACTGCTGTATTAAAACCAGCTTCAGTTGTATTTTTTAAACATTCAAAGCCTACAGCAGTATTTCTTCCTGATATTGTAAGACTCGTTAAAGCGTTATATCCTACAGCTACGTTTTGAAATCCGGTAGTGCTTGCACTTAATGCGTTCATACCAAATGCACAATTTTTATCAGCAGTTGTACAGTCATCTAAAGTGTTAAAACCAAAGGCACAGTTTCTATCTCCTGTTGTGTTACTACCTAAAGCATCATGTCCAACAGCAGTGTTGTATAAACCTTCAGTATTAGCATCTAGGGCAAAAGAACCTACGGCAGTGTTTTGATCTCCAGTTGTATTTGCTCCTAAAGCCTCATGTCCAACAGCAGTGTTATCATTTGCTGTTGTGTTAGCGTCTAATGCATTAGTTCCTACGCCTACGTTCCTTGTCCCAGTTGAATTAGATTGCATTGCTGCATAACCAATAGCAGTATTGTTATTGGCAGTGGTATTAGCTTGTAAAGTATCAACACCAACCGCAGTATTACTAGAACCAGTGGTATTTGTGTCAAGAGCATCCTTTCCTACTCCTGTATTATTAGACCCTGTAGTGTTAAATACCATTACCTGGAAACCTACACCAGTATTATGAGAACCTGAGGTTGTTTTCCATAAACAGTGATCTCCGATAGCAGTGTTGTTATCGCTAGTTTGTACATCTCTTAAGGCTTGAGATCCAAATGCAGTGTTTCTTCCTGTTGTGTTAGCTGATAATGCAGCATAACCAACGGCAGTATTGTTACTTGTTGTGGTGTTAGCATCTAAAGCTAATGATCCCACTGCTGTGTTTTGTGATCCAGTTGTATTTACTGCCAGTGCATTTCTTCCGAATCCAGTATTATTACTTCCTGTTGTGTTTGCTTGTAATGAATAAAAACCGCCACCAGTATTATTATCTCCTGTTGTGTTATTAAACAATGAATCATTACCAATAGCAGTAAGAAAGCTTCCAGTTGTATTTTCGTGTAATGTTCTAAAACCTAACCCACTATTACTAGCACCAGAGGTGTTTTTATACATTGATCTGAAACCTAGAGCAACATGATTATTACCACTGAGACTGGCATCAACTAAAGCTTCAAAACCCACAGCCACACAATAGCCATTTGTACTAATTCCTTGACCAGCAGATTTTCCAAGAAGAGCATTAAATGAACCAGTGGTTATGCGATGACCACAGTTATGTCCAACAGCTGTATTTTGGTCACCAGTTGTATTTGAATCTAAGCAGTTCATACCAACAGCTGTGTTACTGCCTCCTGTCGTATTTCCAACAAGTGCGTAGTAACCAACTCCTGTATTATTGCTTGCTGTAGTATTTGCATATAAGGCCGAATATCCAACGCCTACGTTATATTCTCCTGTGGTATTAAAGTTTAGTGCAGCACGACCTACAGCAGTGTTTCTATCTCCTGTTGTGTTTGCTTGTAAAGCATCAGCACCAACCGCAGTATTTTCTGCACCAGAAGTATTTACTCCTAGACTGTTATATCCGCAAGCTGTATTCTGATTTCCAGTGTTAGCACCGTCTAAAGCATAAGCACCAATAGCTACATTTCTTATTGCAGTAGTATTTCCATAAAGGGCATTTCTACCAAAAGCTGCGTTATTCTCTCCAGTTGTGTTGTTATACCCTGCGTTGTATCCTACCGCTGAGTTACTAGCACCAGAAGAAGTATTATATAAAGCAAATGTACCAACACCTGAGTTACCAGAAGCCGTATTATTTGCTAAAACGTCTGAACCTACCGCTGTGTTGTATTGACCTGTTGTGTTTGCAGATAATGTAAAACGACCAAGTGCAGTATTGAATTGTCCAGTTGTGTTATTTGAACCAGAACCTCTACCAACACCAGTGTTGTAATTACCTGTAGTATTGTTTCTAAATGAATGAGTACCTACTGCTGTATTTTGTTGTCCAGTAGTTGTATCTTCTAAAGCAGTATGACCAAGACCTGTATTTGTTAAGCCTGATGTATTATCAATATTGGCTAAAGCATTAACACCAAGAGCAGTATTATCTCCAACACCACCATTACCTCTACCAACAGTAATAAGATTTATAGTTGCGTCTGTAGTCCCGGTGATAGCACCCGTGACGTCAATTCCAGCACCAAAATCTGTATTAGGTGTTATATCAATGTGACCATCAGCTTGTATTTTAAATTTATCAGCACCATTTGTAGCATCATGTATTAAGAAATGTCCTCCATCTACTTGTATTAAATAATCTGGATTACCATCAGTATCAGTAAAATTAATTCTAGGTTGTTGATCTGAAATAGTTATATCATTACTGGTTATTGTTCCAGTTGTAACTATATTCTGCGATCCAAAATCAGGAGAAATTTTTGAACCAGCTATCGCTGCACTGGCATTTACATCTGCGTTAACTATTTCTAAAGCAGCTAATTTTGTCTTTGCTATCGCTGCACTCGCATTTATATCGGCATTTACAATAGTGCCATCAAGAACTTTAACACTCGTTACGCTCTCATCGTTGAGCATAGCGGTACTAACACTAAAATCTTGTACTATGTTTCCGATATAAGGCATGATTAGATACTGGTATCTTGAGGATTTAACATGTATGAGACAGTGATGTCCACCGAACTGGCTGCACTGGCATAAGCTTTAATGACATCATTAGGTTCAACTATCAGTTTGTTCCCGGTCATAAACTCTAGAGAAGACTTAGCTGGTATTTCTCCAGAGGTAATTAAACGAGCAGCTGTGCCACCAACTCCTCCTTTAAATAAAGTTACGGTCACATTCTGTGAATTAGCATTTTTATTGGAAGCTAAGATACTTAATATGACTCCATACGTAGTTGCAGGGACTCCACTCGAATTTGTCGAACCTGTAATTACTGCTTGTTGTGAGGCAACTGTGGAATTATTAGTAACATCTGCTCGACAGACTGAGATGAAACGAGCCATTTATCTATAAAACCTAATCAATATTTCTTCTATTTTATGAGGGGTTAACCTAGAGCAATTGCAAAGACAATTGAGCTGTCTTCAGCAAAGGTCTGAGTAGCTACTGTATCCCCACTCATCTTGATAGTTCCACCTGTAATCGTGGTACCTGTAATGTTTGTCGCCGTTGCATTAGTGAATAAAGCATGAGTACCAGTAACTGTGGTTCCTGTTATATTTGTCGCTGTCGCATTAGTGAATAAGGCACTGGTTCCTGTGACTGTAGTACCTGTAATATTTGTGGCAGTTGCGTTTGTAAATAAAGCACTGGTTCCTGTGACTGTAGTACCGGTAATATTAGTAGCTGTTGCATTGGTGAATAATGCATGAGTACCTGTGACTGTTACACCAGATATAGTTGCTCCCTTACCTTCTATAACTCCTGTGACTGTTAAATCACCACCAACAGCTAAGTCATCAGTAATATTTAAGTCATCAGTAACGTTGAGATCTACTGCATTAACTGTGGTGAAATTAGCAGTCGTACCAGTTACTGTAGTACCAGTGATGTTAGTCGCTGTTGCATTGGTAAATAAAGCACTTGTACCTGTTACCGTAGTACCAGTAATATTAGTCGCAGTTGCATTAGTGAATAAGGCATTGGTACCGGTGACTGTAGTACCTGTGATATTAGTAGCGGTTGCATTAGTAAATAACGCATGAGTACCTGTAACAGTGGTTCCAGTAATATTGGTTGCTGTTGCGTTGGTAAACAGAGCATTAGTGCCAGTTACTGTAGTGCCAGTTATATTAGTCGCCGTAATGTTCGTTATATTACCTGTCGTGAAGTTAGCTGTAGTACCAGTAACTGTGGTTCCAGTTATAGCTGTCGCATTGATGTTAGTAATATTTCCTGTTGTTGCAGCTACTGTAGTTGCATGAAGTGTTCTCCAAGTCTTAGCACTACTTCCTAAATCACGATTATTTGCTGTCGCATCAGGGAGAATTGCAGAATCTACAACAGCAGTAAAGGTGACTGTATCACTATCTGCATTACCTAGATCTGTATTACCTAGTAATGAAGTAGTGCCAGTGACTGTTAAATCTCCTCCAATAGCAGCATCATCTGTTACATCTAGATCATCAGAAACATTTAAATCAACTGCATTAACTGTGGTGAAATTAGCTGTAGTTCCTGTAACTGTAGTACCGGTGATATTGGTTGCAGTCGCATTGGTAAATAAAGCAGAGGTACCTGTTACTGTCGCCCCTGAAACCGTGGTAGTACCAACGATAGTTGCACCTGTTATTAAAGGTGATAGTATTTTGGTTCCACCTGTTATTATTGCTCCTGATATAGTTCCCTTGCCCTCTAAAGTTCCTGTTACTGTTGCATCTCCACCTACAGTTACGTCATCTGCAACTATAAAATCATCTTGTACTGTGAAATCCTGAGCAGTAACATTGGTAAATTGTCCTGTATCACCAGATATAGTAGCTCCACTAACTAAAGTGGTTCCTATTATATTTACACCTGTGACATTCGTAGATTTTACATTGGTTCCTGTAATTGTGGTACCAGTGATGTTAGTCGCTGTGGCATTGGTAAATAAAGCCGAAGTACCAGTAACTGTAGTTCCAGTGATATTTGTAGCAGTTGCATTGGTAAATAGAGCTGAAGTACCAGTGACTGTGGTTCCCGTGATATTGGTTGCAGTTGCGTTGGTAAATAGAGCATTAGTACCTGTGACTGTGGTTCCAGTGATGTTTGTAGCAGTGATGTTTGTTATATTTCCTGTTACAAAAGTAGCTGTAGTACCGGTGATTATGGAATTTGTACCTGAGAGCAATAGATGACTCGATACAGTCGCATTTACAGCATTAACTACGCTGAAGTTAGCTGTGGTACCTGTAACCGTAGTACCAGTAATATTGGTTGCTGTTGCGTTGGTAAACAGAGCGGAGGTACCCGTCACCGTGGCACCACTAACAACGGTGCTAAATTTACCAGTGACAGAATTTATTGTTGTTCCTGTGAACGTTACTGCTTTAACAGTAGAACCTTCTATAGCTCCACCAGTTATGTTGGTACCACTAATAGTTCCAGAGGCTGTTACGTCGTTCTGAACTAATAGTCCACTTACGGTTAATAGATCAGTTACCGTTAATCCTGCAATACTTGTTGAACCAGATACCGTTAAATCATTTTGAATTACCGTACTTCCACTGATAGTACCGCCTGTCCTAGGTAAATAATGAACATTTAGATATGCTTTTGTGCCAGATATTGTTAACTTTTTATTCTTTAATCCTGGATCAGGCTCAGATACATTTACAACCGTTAATAGATCATCTTCAGCTAATTGAAGACCTGCCTGTTCCTGTAACTCGCTAATTCGACGATTCGCCACGACCTATAAATATGCATGCTTATTTAACAATTATAGGTCCAGTATTCTAGGGCTTATTTAACATTTATCTCCAGTCTTGGTAAAAAGTCGTTAACAACATTCCAAGTAAATTGCACTCCGGTAACTAAACCACAAGATAAAGCTAAAATAACAATAATTTCTGCAAGTGTTAGATTTCTTCTAACATAAATTACTTGAGGTTGAGGTGGCGAAATAGGTGCATTTTGAGCTAAAGTTTGTTGTATAGCCAGGTTCCTCGCACGAACCTTCATTTCCTCTAATTGTTCGGGTGTAATCTGTGGATTAACTGGTGGTTGACTAGGTGGTACTTGTTCTTCCATCACTGAAAAACTATTTATCTTTACATTAGCATCTAATCGACAGGAGTGGTATCATGAGACCAGGAATACGTAAGGGTTTGGAAGATATAGCATGGGAATTAAAGGGCATAAAAAATATTTTAGCGTCTATTTGGCATAGTCGTTATGAAAACAATTCCACAGATGTTTTAAACCCTCAAGCATTTGCTGATGAATATATAAGCACCGAAGAATGCTCTCGTAGACTGGGAGTTTCAGATCAGACACTTCGTAATTGGATGGCTTTAGGTAAAAAGAATCCAGAGAAAGGTTGGGTCGAAGGTATACATTATGTCAATGCTTCTCCTGATTCAGGTAGAAAAGCATTGATAAGAATACCTTGGAATCAATTAGTACAATCTTTTGCAAAGAATAGGGACTTTAATTCACAAGATTATCGTAAAAAAGCGTCTCCTATGTATATAACAACTAGCTCTGGTAAATTAACATGATAGCTCATCGATTTACTAACATCGATATAACAGAAGTTACTATAAAAAACTATAAACAAACATTATCTGAATCTTTACAATTACAAGTGGAAATGTTTATACCTCCAGAGGGATCATTTGATGATGGTTGTTTGAAAAGATATCTAGAAAATGTAAAAACTTATGAGGAAGAAGATGCTAATTCTAATATGACTTTAGCGAACAGATTACGAATTGCTTTCCAAGATATGAACCCAGATACTATTTGTGGTAAGTTTCCTCAGGCTGAGTTACCTTTAAAGAGACGATTACGTTGTGTAGCTGAATATTTAATTAGGTCAGGAGAGTTTAATAAAGTAAGAGATAA
>FUFK010050933.1_pt1 | contig 29371 bp, 53 predicted proteins | sample 1021851 | NCBI WGS metagenome assembly FUFK01 (sample SAMEA51879418, study PRJEB19060) | metagenome
ATTCTCTAAAAACTCCTGTGGTGTCATATTTCTTGCGTAATCTTTTAAAACTATTCCTTTTTCTTTTTTATACCAATCAACAACTAAACTCCAACAATCAGTTACACCCCATACCCATGGTCTACCTAATAAATCTGGAACATAACCCTCTGGCTGACATTCACCCCATTCTTCTGTTTTGGGATTAACAATATGCCACGGTAATTTACTATGCTCACAACTTATACGATCAGCCTGACTTGGTATTGGAGGTGTTGATGGGTGACTATGAACAACAGCTACTATATCTCCTAAATTATCTGCCTTTACATAATCTTTTGGATTTAAAATAAACTCCTGATGATTTGTTATAGCTAAATTTTGACAGGGATAGTATTTTTGTTTACCTCTTATATTTAGTAAAAGTCCTACAGCTTCTTTAGGATCTTGGTCTTTCGCATGAACCAATGCGTCATCTTTCCAACTCATTGATTAAAGGTGCCAATACTTGGAAATAAAGCACGGGTACATTGACGCTTGGGAGCCCTCACTCCAGCCATATCAACAGCTCCTGCCAATTCAAATTCCACTATTTCTCTGTTTTCTGTTGCCTTTCTGTCTACTGTGAATATCTGACGTTTAAATTCTGCCGTTGGATCTGGCGTTCCTAAAGGATTACTACCACCACTAAAATTTGCAGCATCAAGAAATCTTGCCATTGTTCTTATTCTTGTAAATATAGCTCCTGTTAGATCATTACNAGTTGTAGTTTGGTTAACAAGTAATAAAATTGCTGATATAGTTCCTAAAGCATTACTGACAACAAGTTTTGGTCTTGGATTTTGACCTTTTTGATAGGCAAAACCTGTTGCCTCTATTGGGAATCTTTGATAAGAATTGCCAGCCCATACAATTTCGCCATTTGCATTTAGGTTAGATCCAGAATGAAATCTATATATTGTTGTCGCACCATGTAAAGAGTTATCTAACTGTAAAGTAAAAAGTTCAATAATTGCAGAGGGATTTATTTTTTGAACTTCACTAAATACAGGATCAGTACTCATGGTTCAAAAACCTCTCTAAATGTTGTTTGTATTGTAGCTCTATTAAGATAATTAATAGTTTTTTGTCTATTTCCATCCTCAACATATTGTGATGCAGCACTTTCTCCTGGCGGTGTAAAAGTAAAACTTGCTTGATCTAAAACTCTTGCATCAAGAAATGTCTCTATTGTGTCAGCATCTGTTTCTGATACTTCAAATCGTAAATTATAGATTTTAGGATTCTGATGTTCTGCTAAACCAAACAATATTCTATGTTCATAACCATCTGCAAATTTAACAATTCTATTATTTGGTGCAGTCGTTTTTCTCATGCCATAGGTTGGAGATATTGATGGGAATGTTGCCATTATGCAAGTAAACCTCCTGGTCTTTTTTGTTGTACTAATTCAGATTGTACTGCAACTGATATAAGACGACCAAGTTCTCTTCCTTTATCTTCATCTCCCTCTACAGCCGAACCAGAAGCATCTACATTAACAACAACGTTAGTTGTTGAACCTAAAAGCTGATTATTAGGAATTATTGTGCCAGCTATATTAGGAACAAAAAGCTCAGGCCCACGTTCACCTACGATAGAGGGTCTCCCAACAGGTGGCCTTCCACCAGCAGCAAAGCCAGGCAGTTTTTTAAAAGGTCCGCCAAAAATAGAACCGAGTGCAGTATTAATACCAAGTCTTAATAAATCTCTTGCAATTCCTTGTAATATACCTCTTGCGGCCTCACCAAGACTTTTAGTTTGTAAAATTGCATCTACTAAAGCATCAGAAACACCTGTTGCTATTGAATCACCAATCTTTTTAAATTTACTATCTATAGGGTCAAGTACATCTAACTGGTCATTTAAAGTATCTGTAATTTTATTATTATTTTGAATAATCTCATTTTGAATAGTTGGTCTGCCGATAAAACTTTCAGTAATTTCTTCTTCTTTAGTAAGTTGTTTTTGTAATTGCCTAATTTGTTCAAAGGGATTTATTACATCAATAGCTTGTTTTAAAATAGCAAAGTTTTTAATCAACTTATCCACTGTTTTAACAGCATCAATACTAAAATCTAAAACACTTTTTATTTCATCCTCGAGTTCAGTTCCTATAGTCCTTGCAAGTGTATCAATAGTGTCTTGTAAAGTAGATAATTTACCGTTTAATGTTTCTGCTTGGGCAGATGCACCTTTAAAAAATGCACCACCTTCATTAGTCAGGTTAATTAAAGCTTGGTTTACAAGATCCGCACCAATTTTTCCTTGTCTCTGTGCTTTTTCAAAAGCATCACCCTGTAACCCTGTGATTCTTTTAAGTTCAGTTGTTATGTCAACTCCTCTTTCTAATAATTGTAAATTTTCTTCTTGTTGTAATTTCCCTTTTGCTCTGATCTGTCCAAATGCAGTTGCTATCCCTGTAAGATCAGCACCAGTTGCTCCAGCAACATCTGACAGACGTTTTGTTGTGTCAACAAGCTCATTTGTTTCAAATCCAAATGCTTTTAATCTTTTTGTTTGTTCTATTAACTCACTACTTGTAAAAGGTGTAACAGCACCAAAGTCTTGTAAATCTTTTATTATCTCGTTTGTTTTGGTTAATGAACCTGTAAGGACCTCAAGACTTTTTCTTTGGGTTTCTATTTCAGCCGTTTTAAAGAATACAAATCTTGCTGAGCCAAGAACTGATACAGCAGCTAGTAGCGGAGCAAATGCTTTTGTTAAAGTTGCGACACCAGCACTTGCAGTTTTAGCTGCTCTGCCTGTATTTGTTAGAGACCTATTTGATCTATCCAAACTACCTTTTAATTTATCAGTATTCTTTCCAAGTTGTTTTGTTATCTGATCGGTACGCTGTAAAGGTCTAATTGCATTTTGTGCGTCAACTATTAATTTAACTGTCGATTGAGCCACAGAAACAAATAACCTTTATTATATATTATCTTAATTTTGCTTTTTGACGATTGATTTCTTGTTTTTCTCTTTCATGTTTGACCTCATAATAAGCAGCCCAGTGTACAAGCTCCTCTTCTGTTATTGATTTTCGTAATTCAACTAATGTTTTACCAAGTTCTGTTGCGAGAAAAAACTCAAAATTTAACCAGTTGTCTCGCTTAAGTCGTTTTTTGCTGCACCTAAATCAACATTTATTCCCATCATAAATATTTCTAAATCATTTAAAACCGTCTCAGGTAAAAACCTTTTTAAATTTTCTGCATCACTTGAAGCAAAAGCCTTTGAGCCATCTTCATTTTCTGCAAGCTGACAAAGAAGTCTTGTAGATATAACCAAACCTTCTTCAGAGCCAGCAGCAGCTTGAGCTTGTATTCTGTCGTATCTCGTTAAAGGTGGAAAATATAATTCTTTTAATAATGAACCATCTGGTCTATTTAATACATACTTTCTTCTGTTACTCATTACCTCGCTAAAGGCTTCGGTAATAAGGTCAACGTTTCTTTTTGCCATAAATTAGAAAACTGGTTATCCTAATCTACTATATAGCTGAAGTTATGGCACCACTTGTTATAAATGATATGTTGACCTCTTGAATTTCTCCAAGTGTTGCTCCATATGTAGCATTATTTACTATGCCAGAGAAACCGATCTTTTTAGCAGATTGTGCAGAATCTGGAAACAACTCAAATAATGCGTCTGCTCCGTCACCCGTAACAAGAACATCATCAATAAAAGCTTGATAGTCTGAATTAGCAGATGGGTTGTAAAGTAAAGTTGCTGAACCTTCACCTGAAATAAGACCACCCACAAAAGTTTTTGAGGTATCTCCCATCTTCGTGGTTTCTATCGTGTCTTTGCTTACAGACAAAGTCCAAGATCTTAAGTCACTTACATCTGCCTCAGTACCAGCAGCATTGTGGAACATAATTTTTCCAACATCACCTTTAACAGCCATAACAAAAAAAAGTATTTATTTTATATTAACCTTTTTTAGTTTTTTTTACATCTTTTTTCAAACTTTGTTGTTGCTCAAAGTATTTTCTACAATCTGGGTCCCAGTAGTTTGCTTCTCTTCTTCCTTTAACTGCTTCAATCGCATCTAACATTTCTTCTGTTATTTCAAGTTTTGCCATAATTAAAGACTCTCATATATTTCAAATGTGATTCTTAGTTGTGTTTGAAACTTACCTTCAGGACTTGATGTTAAAATTTCAGGACCTATTGGCGAATCAAATATGACATTTGAAACTGTAATTCTATTGTATAAGTCTCGTAGTCTTTTGCCAATCACAAAATTAGGTCCACTGCCAAGACCCTCTTCAGTAAATATGTTGAGAACAATTAATCCGACAACACTATTTGTAGAATTTGACGTGCCTCCCATAGTTAAATAACTTCCTGAGCCAAAACTTGTCAAACATTGAACAAATGTATCTTTGGTACTGGCATCAAAAGGCATATTATTTAAAACAACATCTATGGGTGGTGCATCATTTAGTTCTGTAATAAGCCTCTCTTCTATTGTTTCTCGAACTGTGTTTAAATCAATTGCTGCCATCACGACCTCCCAAATTCATCTGCAATAAATCGTTCAAGTTGTTTTGCAACAAGTTCAGGATAACCTTTGATTGTGTTTTGACGAGTTCTGTATCTTCCACCCCAGCTTAAAGGCAAGTTTGTCCCATAAGCAACAGGTTCTGCATATTCCACGGTTGTAAAAACTTCTCCTTGAAATTTATCAATTTTTGTTTGCCATGACTCACGAAGCTGACCGCCAGTTCCACGGTCTAACAAAGCTTTTTTAAACGGAACTACTTGTCCATTTGGTAATGTAAAAAAATTGGGTATAGAATCTAGATCAGGATAATTGTCTAAAGAAAAAACAGGTGTAAATTCTTTTATATCTTTTGTTGCTTTTAATGTCGCTTTCCTTACAACCCTTTGTACTTTTTCACCGAAATGATCTCCGATATCATTTAAATTAATTTCTCTAGCCATGATTACCTCAAGACAAGCTCAAAACTTACAGGAGTGTTGTTTTGCTCATTTATGATAACCTGTATTATTTGAAATTTAATATTATTAATAATCACAAGATCTTTAGTTGTTGGTGTGAATGTTAAATCTCCAGCCGATATTGTTAACCTTTTATTTTGAGACTCAATTAAATTATTTGCTTGATTTCTTGAAACATTATCTAAAACTCCTTTAATAGTTATAGTGCTTTCATTCTTAAAAAAAGTTCCTGATTTAGAATCATAAGTTCCATTAGTGAATCTTTTGATTGTGACATCACCACCTAATTTTTTAAGTGAAGCACTAGCAGCTTTTTTTAATGCATTGGCAAGACTCATAATGAATAAGCGATGACTTGACCACTCGCAAGAGTAATACTCGTTATAACTCCGCAGACTTCTGATGATGCTTTCATCGTGATGCCATTAATTGTTGCAGAACCGTTCTCTGTGATATTTTCAGCAACAAAAGTTGCCTCGGCATCTGTTAAACAATGCACCTTACCAAACCTGCCTGTATGAGCGTTTGTATCTGTAATGATGATTGCTGCTGGATATTCGTAACCGTAACCCATTTTCATGACCTCTTGATTGATAAGTTTGCTCTTCCACCTATTCTAATCCCCATAAGATAGTGGTCAACAATTGGTGGAATACGATCAATGCCCACTGCTCCATAAAATCTAGGAGTTACATTTATATTACCAATATTAACAGTTTGAAAATCCTCCAAACCACTAAGTTCTAACCCGTTCCTGTTGTTGTTTAGATATACAGCCAAAATAACCTGTGCGTTTTTCACACGATCTGGTATTTCAGTGTCGGTGTAATAATCAGCGACTAATCTATTAGGAAAAGATAAACCATAAAGGTTTGTGTAGGTGTCTGGTTTGCGAACTCCTGATCTGGGCCACTCTAGAGCTTGAGTATCATTAACTCTTGCACCGAGAAATTTCTCTCGATCAATTCTTTGTGCCGCTGTAAATAAAGCACGATTTTTATTATCGTTACTAGAACCATCCCAAGCAGCTGCATCATCACTAAGGACTAATCCTTCAATAAATGAATTTGCATCAGCAAGAGTGATATAAGAGTTTGCATTCGCACCACCAACGGTAGCGTCAATTGTTATCGCCATCGAGTTTTACCTTTTTGGGCTTAGATTTAGGTTTTGGCTTTTCAAGAGTTGGAGTTAATGAAGCTGCCTTTTGAGCAGCCTCATTTCTCGCTCTCATACGCCTAAAAGCGTACATTCCCATTTAGCTTGATGCTCCTTTGAGAGCAACGAAGTTAATAACTATTGCTTCGCTTAATGATCCGCTAGAAACATTAGAAACTGTGATTGCAAAAGAACCACTGCCGATAGCATTTGCATTAACTAAATAGGAACCAGCAGTTCCACCAGAACCATGACAAGCTACAACAACATCAGTTGCTGAAATCTTGCTGTTGGTAACTGTAAAACTTACCTCTGCAGCTGCAGCTAAAGCAGCATTGTTCATTGTGATCTGCCCTGACTCTGTATTCAGAGTTACACCTGTTGATTTGTTTGTGGCTTGAGTTACCGTGCCACCACCTGTTGGTCCAACTAAAAGACCAGCGGTTACGTCAAATAAAGAGGCCATAATTAATCTTGGTTACTTACGTTAGTTGCACGAACAATACCGATGTTCTTTGTCTCATAGACTTTCGACCAAGAGCCTACAGTTTCAAGTACTGATCTTGTTGGGTTAACTGTTGATACTGCATACTTCAATCCAACTGGATGGTAGATGTAATGAAGGTCAACAGCCATTGCTTCTTCTAAAGCAAGAATGTCTCTATCAGTTTGAGTTCTGATTGGTGCTTGCTCTCCTGTAACAACTGCCCCTTGAGTAAAGAAGAATGTTGAATATTCAGTGGAAGAACCAGATCCAGTTGTTGGCACATCGTCAGAAACAATCACTCTTAGTCCCATAAATGTTGGGATAGATGTTGTGCCTGGAAAAGCTCCAGCAGTTGTACCTGAAGTTGCATCTGTATCAGGTGCTCCAGTGTTGTCGTAAATACGATCAATCGCATTTCTCTCAACCAAGTCATAGTACACCTTAGAATGGACTGCTATGGCTGTAAGCTTTGATCCCTGATCACCAAGTAAAGCCTGTGCCTTTGCAACGTGTCTTGGACTTAATGTTGTTGGAGAGTCACCTGATTCTGAATCAATAGTCAGATCAAATAATGCAGAGCTGCTTGAGTTTGCATTTATAGAACCAAATGCACCAGTTAGACAAGAGAATAAATCCTTCTGCTTTTGGTTGTTAACATAAGCAGCCATCTTTTGTGCAATAGCAGCCATAGGATCGGGGCCGCCACCAACTGCCAATGCAGCCAAGTCTCTTGAACTAAATGCACGACCTCTATGAAGAACAGCAGCAATTTGGTTATCGGCTGTGATCTTACCAGGTGTTAATGATAATGAATCTGTAAGAACTTCAAAGTCTCCAGATAAGTTGGCTTTGTAGAATGGAATCTTTACAAAGTCACCGCCTCTTTCTGCGGATAGATTTAATTCTGCCAAAGGTNNCACNACCCCACTCTGTANGAAGNNATCTNTNTGAGTNGTNNCCTCAATTAAGTAGGGGGTGAAAACTTCTGGTATTATCAAATCCGATCTCAAAGTAGCCATGAGATTTCAATAATAATTTTTTAATTTTCGGTGACAACACCTAACTTATACAAACAAGTTAACTTTATATTAACCGCTAACTGCGTTTTTGAGCATATTATATTTATTAATATCTGTACGATATAGTCTAGCCTGTTCTGTTAAATTAAAAGATTCTTTGGCAAATGGGTTGGCTTCTCCTGTAATAACATCAGCAGTTACTTTAGTTGTTGTTGCACCACCGCCCTGCGGTCTTGGATTCTTTTGTACCCATTGTGGCATTTTTTGTTGAGCCCATTCTTTTACTGGAGTTCTGTTATATCCGTCAACAATTACAACCGTGCCGTCTGTTTCTCTTGCTAACTGCTCTTTGTTTATTTGTGAAAGTGCATATTGTGGATCATGAACGACATCAGCAAGGGCAGTGATCGCGGGAGTTTCGATCTCCAGTTCTCTTTGTCTCTGCTCAAATTTACTAATTTGTTCTTTATACGCAGCCTCTGCATCTCTAAATTGTTGAGCCTGTTTTGCAATTGCCTCATCATATCTACCTTTTGCCTCTAACTCTTCCTGCTCCTTTTTTTGCTTAAAAGCAATCAATTCATTTACATCAACATCAGGAGGAATAGCTTTACCTTTTTCTTTTGCCTTAATATTCTGATCAAGTAATTTTGCATTATTTTCTTTCAATTTTTGTATTTCTTCCTGGAGAGCAGCAAATTGTTCAGGAGATGGATTTGGTTTGATTGGTTCTTCTGACATAAAAAATCGTAATATTTATTAATATACTAACTCCACTTTACCTTGTCAGCCCAGTAAGCCGCACTTGTCTTACCTTTTGCAATATTTTTAGCATGACGAGCTTTAAAACTCTTTCGTTTTGCCTTGTCTGCATCGCTTTCACCTTTTCTTGGGGGTTTTGTTTTTGCTCCCTGCTGACCAAATCTAATTAATCTATAACCATCACCTTTTTTTATGACAACAGCGTGAGACTTTCCACTTGAGTGGCCTGGAGTTCTAATTGGTTTGTCAACACCAGCAAAAGTATGTCCTCCTCTTTTGATTGTCATTTGCCTTTCTTCCTCATAGCAAGCCTGTGAGCTTCAGTAAAAGTTTTACCAGCAAGCATCGCCTTTATCATCTCATCCATGTGTGCTTTTGTATGTCCATGAGTTGACTTGTGACGCTTTAAAGCATTTTTTTGGCGAGTTGTGAGTTCTTTTTTCTTCATTTTTTCCTCATCAAGTCTGCATCAGCCTTTCTTGCACCGCCTTTTCCTGTTATAAAACTATTAACTCTCCCCATCGCCCAAGCTGCCATTGACACATTTCTTGACCCTCCGCCAAGATAGGCTCCCTGACCTCTGCGGTAAACAGCAGCAAGTTGCGTGTAAGAAAAACGGCTGTTGGCAGCTTTCTTTTTAAGTGTTTTTTTTACGCTTTCGCTTAGTGGTTTTCTTTTTGGTCTTTTTGCCATCTTGAGCGATCCTTGATTTTTGTACAGCTTTAATATCAATATACTCTCCACGCTTGTAAGCTGCTGCCGTTCTCTTTATTTCAGCAGCCTTTGCAGCTTTATTTTTGGCTCCACTAAGATATTTCTTTGCAACGCCAGTTTTTTTATCCTTTGGAACTTTTCTAAAGCGTCTAGTCACCTTTCTTTTTTGATTTTTTAGCTTTTGACTTTACTTCACAGTTTTCAGCTTTTGGCTTTGGTTCGTCATAAGTTTGAAGCTTGAAAGTGTAACCCATTACTTTTTACCTCCTTTCTTTTTCTTTTTCTTACCCTTTGGTTTCATTGATCCGTAGTGTGAAGGCATAATTTTTAATGCAACTAAATATATATTATCTCCTTTTGCGTTTCTTGGCTGGTTTAGATTTGCCAGCAGAACTTAAAGCAATCGCCACGGCCTGTGATCGTGATTTGCCCTCTTTCATAAGCATTCTTATGTTGCCTGTTATTGTTTTTTGAGACTTACCTTTTTTAATTGGCATTTGGATATCGTTTGGCTAGTTGATCTAATGTTAGCTCTGATCCATCTTCTCGAATAATTTTTTTTAAAGCGTTTGTAGCATTTAATTGTTTCTTTCCTCTTTTTGGACTCATCAAAAAATTAAAATATCTTTTCTTTTTTCCTAGCACTTTGTCTTGGATAACTGGATTATCTTTTAACCAGTTTGCATAATTTGTATCTTGCGGAACACGACCAGTTGCAGAGGGTCTTGTATTAGGAAAGGTTTTAGCAAGATCATCGTCATCAATAATCGGAACCGTTGTGGATCTGCAATTGAAATGTTGAGGAGGGACAGGACCTTGATCATATTTAAACAACTGGCCATCTAACCTTTGACAAATAGAGCTTGTTCTTGCATCAAGAGTTGCAACATATTGATATTTACCAGTAATATCGCTGTTTGCTGCATAAACTGCCTGGCTTGCAGCATTTTGCACTTGATTAACAGTTGTCCTGACGACAGTTTGGATTTGTTTGTTTGACAAGAGCATTCCTTCTGAATCTTTTAAAGCAGAGTTTAAAGCGATTGCATTTTGAGGTTTACCAACAAAACTTAAATTAGGACCCTTGAGCCTCCTGACTATTTTTGGCAAAGACTCTCCCTCCAAAACTCCAAGTCTTATTGCTTTTGAAAGCCTTGAAGCAGAATCATCTGCAATACCTCTGAACGCTTTTTTAACAGTTTTTCCATTCGGCAGAGATATATCCGATCCTCTTTTGGCAGTCAAAGCAAACTGAGCAGTTCTGAATACTCCATCTTTATCACGCAAACGGATCGTCAAAGCAGTTGGATCTCTAGTCACAACTGATTTTGCAAAGTCAGGAGAAACAGCAACGGTGTTTACTTGAAACTCTCCTTTTGGAAGAACTCGTTGGAGTTGATCTTGCACAAAGCCAACTTGAAACTCTGCTAAGTTTTGTAATTCATCAATCATATAAACAGAACTTTCGTTTTCCCAACCTTTCAAACTATCCACCATTTGAGCCAATATTGATCGAAGCCTGGCTGTTGTTGCTGGGCTGTTTCCTTCAAGGTCTCTGATTTGCCTAAGAACATCAAGGATAACTTCGTTAAATTGGGTGGCAACTTGAAATTGCACCTTGTTGCTATATCTGTTGAGATCTATAGCTTCTCTGTAAAAAGCTTCTGGAACTGCCATTTATTAAGCTGCTTCACTTTCTGGGTTCATCTCAATCAACCCACCCGACTGCGTTTTTTCTAATTCCTCTTCGATATCAAAATCATCTCCAAGTATTTCTCCGCTTGCAAGTTGCTCAAGAAGTTTCTCTTGGCTGATACCATTTGCAGCATATATTTTGAGGAGACTATCAATCTCTGCTGGCTCAAGTCTTGCGGTTACAAAATCTCTGTTAACAAAAGAACTCCCTGCGTTTGGTTCGTTTAAATATTCACTATGAAACTTAAGGCAGTTATCAATCAAGTCTTGCATCTGCTGTGCAACAACCATCATAGTTGAATCGTTCTGCGATCTATCAATTCTTTTTGCTTCTGCCGTTTCTCCAACTAACTTTTGACCAAGCACGGCAGCTAAAGACAAAGTATTAATTTGATCTTTAATTTCCTCTAATCTTTTAAATTGGCTGTCATAACTATCACCAGACGGAGATACATATTCAAGTCTCGAATCAGGCGGTAAAGATAGTGCTTCATTAGGACCCGTTGTTATCTCATCAGCATTTGGATAACCAAAAACAGCAAGCAAAGGAACGGAACTAATATGCAAAATATTATCCAAGTCACTTTGTATTTGATAATGCTTAAGGTTTAATTCAGCAATATCGTATAAAGGGCTGCGTGATTCGTAATATCCAACTCTGTTTGAATAGGCAACTGAAAAAGGTATCTTATCTTTGATGCTCATTTCGCCTTCATCAACTAATTTATATTCCCCTTTCTTATCTTTGCGGTGTATTTCATATCGACCAATTTCAAGAACTCGAATTTGCTTCACCAATTTTTCACCATATTTGCCATCATCTTCCACTACTTGTTCCATGAGTCGAAGTTGAGTTAGCTGCCTTGAGCCTTCTATAATTTCAGTTCGCCAACCAAGAATATCTTTTGGAGTATAAGTTACCCAATATGGTCTCGCCTTCTCTCCTTCCTTTGGTGCGTCAACAAGCACACCAACATGACCAAATGAGATAGCAATTCTTGCAGTTTGATAAAGCCATACGTTAAGATCGTTTCCCTCCAGGTCTACATCAAAAAGCTGCTCTCGAACAAGATCAGAAACATCATCAAGTCGGACAGGCTTTCGCACCAGCATTCCCGACAGCATTTTTTCTATTCTCTGCAAATATGGAACAACTGTTGACCTGGCCAGCCTGGTGTCATAGGCATCATCTGTCTCCCTTGGTTCTTGTTGTAAATATTTTCTATGTTCGCTGCGTATTTTATAAGTTCCTTCTTTCAAATCCTCAATCAAACCCCAGAAATTTGCCATCCTTTGGTAGGCAGCATTCGGAGAGGCAACCGTTGTAGGAGCTAAAGTTACAGGCTGGTTGTAAATATTTAGTGAGCTATACACGGTTTTTCCTCATAATATCATTTCTTTTAATATATTCTAATTCCTGTTCGTCGGCCTGCCCTTGCATGAATAATATTAAATTCTCTATACACAAGATAACCTAACGCATCGTTGAGGTGATCATATCCATTCTGCTTGTCTGGATCTCCACTTTTTTCATCATAACTTTGCAATTCTAAACATTCAATTAAGCGTCGGCAACTGGCATGAATCGCCAAACGCACCCATCCTTTGCTGTTCTCCAAGAGTGCTTGTAAGGTTTGAACTCTGTCTTTGATCGGTGGGTTACTGCGTAATGCCATGCTTGAGAAACCGTAGCCTTCGAGAATTGCAATATCTGTCTTTGAAGCGTTGATGGTTGATCTGGCAGCACCACTAGCATCTGGGTAAACTAATATCTTGTTGTTAGGATACCTTCTTTTGATTTCTTGAGCTAGTGCATCGGTGTCATTTTGTTTTGTTATTTCATCAATAACAAACAATTTATCTCCGTCTTTGACTGCAACGACTGCATTGCAGTTCATCACGTTAAAGTCGATACCAACTAAAAGAGTCTCCATCTTTATATCAAAGGGAATATCATTTACTAAATGTTTATTGCGATCAAATCTTGAATATACTGCTCCAGTTGTAAGATTTGTAAAGTTTCCATTGAGATAGGCTTGGATTAGTTGCGGTGGGTAGTTTTCCAATAAACTGTCTATAAAACCTTCTGGCAAATAAGGATTGTCACTTGTCTTTGCTTTTATTAATCTTGTATCTTCCTTTGCGTTTTTTTCAAAAGTCTCAAAAGCCCAAGCATGACCTTCGGGAGTTGTTGTTGCATAAAACTGTTGAATATTGCCTGACCTTAATCTTGCAAGAGCCATGTTCATCGCTTGCTCTGCGTCTCTTTTATTTACAGTATCGGCCTCATCAAATCCAACGGCACAAAGGTTCTGTCCTCTTAGCCTTTGGTAAGTCAAAATGGTTCTTAATAGGATCGTATGAGTTCCCTCTGCAAAAGTAAGTTGATATTCTGGCAAAGGCGAAGCTCTGAAAGTATAAGGTATCTCCCACTCCTCAAGAAGCTCGTTCATTGTTCGCATCAAAATATCTCTCAGCATGGGCGACGTGGGTTCAAAGATTGCAGATATATGACCAACATTCATACAAGCAAGAATAATACTTTTGGAAACTAAAGCGTAAGTTTTACCAGCACCAAAGCCACAAACAAGAGCAAGTTTGCGATGGCTTGTGTCATCACAGAAAGATGCTTGATGCGGAAGCAACTTAGTTTTTATTTTTTTTATTACATCTTTTGACGAGGGGATATAGCTGAAACCTTCTTCAAATAAAACATGGCCTTGCGAGACTGCTTCTAAGAGACTCATGAGACCAAATGTGCAAGTTTAGCTGCAGTATTAATTGCACCGAGAGCAATATGAAATTGACCAGACCTTCTAGCTTCCATCTGTAAGGTGCTGCATTGAGCCAAAAGATCGGCAATCATCTGTGGTCGTTCCATGTCCCAATCCTTCTTTAACTCGGCTCTAGCTATCTCTAAATACTTATCTACGGATCTATCTCCTACCCCCCAATTTTCCGAAGCATAACGAACGCAATCGGAACGACGACCACCGTTAGCAATTATCCGAGCAAACCTTTGAGCCCTTACAACTGTCTCTGCTTGAGTACCTTTTTTCCCCATAAAAAGAAGTTCTTAGTTAAATACTACACGTTCTGCTTTGTTTCCAGTGAAATTCTCCCATCTTTTAATTATTACATCGCAGTATCTTGGATCTAATTCAACAAGTCGTGCTTGCCTTTGTATTCTTTCTGCAGCGATCAAAGTTGTGCCTGAACCACCAAAGGTGTCAAGAACAATATGATTTGGTTTTGTTGAGTTTGACATTTGATATTGAATCAAATCAACAGGCTTCATTGTTGGATGTTCTTTGTTGCGACTTGGTTTATCAAAGTTAAGAACTGTTGTTTGCTTTCGATCTGCGTTCCAAAAATGAGAAGCACCTTTTTTCCAACCATAAAGGCAAGGCTCGTGCTGCCAATGATAATCTTGACGACCCATAACCATTGAAGACTTCACCCAAATAAGGCATTGTCTTATTTGCAAATTTGCATCTTTTGCTGCACCTCTGAAGTTATAGCCCTCTGAGTCTGCATGCCAGATATAAAAGGAAGCACCGTCATTAAGATAATGATGAGCAACCGTATATGCCGAAGCCAAAAACTGTCTGAACTCTGCATCGGATTGATTATCGTTTTGTATTTTTAATTTATCTGCAGTTGCACCTTCGTAGTTCACATTGTAAGGAGGATCAGTTAACCAAAGGTCTGCCAGTTCGTTTTCCATCAAAGGTTGGAGTTGGTTTTGATCAGTTGAGTCTCCGCATAAAAGTTTATGGTTCCCAAGTTTCCAAACCTCACCAAATTGTACGATTGGTTCTTCAGGAGTTTCAGGTACTTCATCTGGATCAGTTAAACCTTCAGATGGAATGATATCTGGTTCGCCAAGTATTTCTGCAAGGTCCTCTTTTGTAAACCACGGATCAATATCATGATCTTCTGAAAGCTGATGGAGCATTTCTTTATCCCACTCAGATAAGTCAGAGGTTCTATTGTCAGCTAAAGCAAGGCCGACCTTTTGATCTTCAGAAAGTCCTTTTCTTTTTACAGCAATAATTTCATCACCTTCGGTTTCAATCACTCTGACGTTTTTTATACCAGCTGCTCTTGCCCCAGCGATTGTTCCATTGCCAGCAAGGATTCGATTCTCTTCGTCGATAACGATAGAACGACCAGCACCATATTTTTGCAAGGATTCTTTTATCAAAGCGGAAGAACGGTCTGTTCTTTTTCTTGCGTTCTTGTGGTCGTTTTTAAGTTCGTTAATTTTCATGCTGCATTTTTAAATTGATTATATTTTTTTAAATGTAGTTCAACAGCCGCAATTGGGCATACTTTTTTACCCATCTTTTGCAGATCAAACTTAAAATCATTATATATTTCATGAAAAGCATAAAAAAGATCGGTCACTAAGTTTTCTCCATAAAGGTGAGGGTTCTTTCCATGTAAATGAAAAAACCATTTAATCATATCGTTAGCAGTGCAAACTTCTAGTAAATTAATTGAATATAAAGGCTCCTCGTGGTCCCAAACCCCAAAATGGCAATCAGGCATCAAATCAAGGTAGTAAGATTTTTCGTGTAGATACCAATCGCCCCAATTTATGTGAACAGGCCAGTTATAACTTGTTAAAGTTGCTAAAGAAACAGGAGCAGGGTGTAACTTAGAAAACTCTATATTTTCTCTTTTTTCTCTTGCTTGAGCCGACTCATAAAGTAGGTTTTTAGGTATGCGGTGGTTCACTTTGGTTGAGTTTCATTGATTCAACAGTAGCTTTTTCTGTTGGAAATGAAAACAAAGAAGGGGTGTTTTTTAAAGTTTCTTTGACAGTTTGTATAAAATATGGCAGTTCTTTCTTTGAATTGTTTATATTTTGCAAGCGATAATCGTTCATTAATTTAACACTTTGTTGCCAACATTCCTTTCTTTTATGATGCAACATTCTTGTTTGATCTTTAGATAAAGAAACGCCTAAAGTGTGTTCACCACTGGAAGTTACAACGGATTTAATATTACCTAAGGAGTCTCTATATCCAGAATTAATAACATTTTGATCTTCATCTAATTGTTGATAAGCTCTCTTGCAATGGCATATAATTGCTGCATCAGAACCAGCAAAGTTTCTGCCTTTATCGTCGATATCGTAATCATTCCAAAAAAGTCTGTTAACTAAACGATCAGAATTATTAACAATTCCAGTGTCGTAACAGGCGTAGCATTCCTTGTCAGGAGGATAAAAATTTATAGTTTTTTCAGTGAGTTTTCTTTTGTAATTATTCACTTCCACTCCCTCCCAGCTTTAAGAAATCTTCTATGTGATTCGTTAAGATCCTGAGCCATTTTACTATTAATTTCTCTTTTTTCTTTTTTCCAATCGCTTTCTTTCCCTGCTTTTGGTTTTGGATATTGTTGAGCTAAAAGAGTGACAGCAAGTGTATAAGCTTGACAAATTCTAAAATAATCTTGCTCTTGAATTTTAATTGTAATTTGATTTTCTTTTTCTTTAGACTTTAAATAGTCCAAGTCAAATGGTGTTTTAATCATGGCAAGTTAAAAGGGTTGACCATTGGGTTTATCTTTTTCCCAATTTGGTTTTGGCAAATTGACTGTGCTTGGTAGGTAGGCTTCAAAACTGCCGTTCTTCAGCCACCGATAGGCATCAGGAAAGGGAGAAGCAAAGCCCCCCTTGTTCTCAATTTGGTGCTGATCAGTTATAGCTCTTTGTAGAGCTAAAGCAAGTGTTTCTGAAGAATGACTTTTTATAACGACACAATATTCTTCAAAAGCTCGTGGTTTTGTTTGACCAGATGCTCTTTTTTTAATTTTTAAATATTTTTGCCAAAAGAGCTCAAATTCATCTGAATAAATTATCTTCTTTATTTTTTGTTTTGGTGCTTTTTTAATATTGTTATTTGTATCTAGTTTATATGGATCTAGTTTGGGTGACTGTGAGTCCCTAGGGGGGTGACTGTCAGTCTCTAGGGTAGTGACTAATGGTCTCTGGGGGGTGACTGAGATGCCCTGCCCATCAATACTGGGTTCTGGAACATTTGCAAGATGCCAAATGGTCACTTTATATAAATTACTGCCTTGCTCTCCGTTTTTACCCTGTTGGTGTTTTCTCTCTAAATAACCCATTGAAACAAGTTGATTGACAACTCTCATGGCGTGGCGTCTTGACATACAAGCAGCCGTTGCAATTGTATTTAGTGATGGATAACATTGCTGATCATCTTTGCTTGCATAACTTTGGATCACCCATAAAACCGCCAATTGATATGGCTGTATTTTTCCTCTAAGATTTGTGGGTAAAGCTGTGAAGGGATAACCCTGTGGATTAAATGACATCTTTTATTTTTTCCGTTGAGAATATTGAACCAGCCCCTCAAGGGAGTAAACGACATATTGGTGGTGGCAGAATGATCGAAGTTTGCAAAAGAGTGAAAACATGGCGTCGGGAAGTTAGCAAGGTGGCCAAAAAAGAGACAGAAACACCTATCGAGGGTGCTTGTCACGTTGGTTTGATATTTAGGTTTAGACGACCTAAAAGTCACTATCGCTTAAATGGACAGCTGAAGCAATCGGCTCCAGCTTATTTAATTGTTAAAAAAAATGACCTAGATAAGCTTGTTAGGTCAACTTTAGACGCACTTTCTGGGATTGCCTTTATAGATGACTGTCAAGTAACAAATTTATCAGCAACTAAAAGATACTGCAATGAAGATGAGGTGATTGGTGCGGATATAATAATAAACGAGTTGTAATAATAAATCGGGAGATCGATCAGCCCCTTGCCTTGACTGCCCTGCCTTGCCCACGGTATCAATGGGTGTTTATAGCTTTCAGACCACTGCTTTTGAAGTCGTCAGGCTTCCCGATTTAATTTAAGCATAATACATGATACAAGAAAAAGCTGCCCTGTAAAGAGCAGCAAGCGTTAGCCTTCCTTTTTAAGTTCCATTATCATGAAAAGCATTTGATCTAAAGTTGCCAGAGGAATGTTGTTTCTTCTAACAAGTTTGTTTACTTGCTTTTGCAAGTAGTCAAGATAATAAAATCTTGTTTCTTTTGATAATTTAAATTTTTCAGTCATGAATGAATTTATGTAAGGCCCCCCGAAGGGGGCTTGTGTTTAGATCAGTCCACGTTGTTCGAGTTTAAATGCATATCCGATTGGATCTACTTTCTCCTCGTAATTGTAATCCGTATGATGGCTTGTATCGATCAGAATAATTAATCTGGCATCTTTGTCTTTTTGACTTATCTGCCAAATATTGCTGTCGAAGAAATAAGTGTAGGTTTGGTCATTTATAAGAACCCTATAAGTTCCCTCCCCTTCGTTATTTATCAGCCCTTCTAGCTTTCCTTGTATGGAAATCTGAGTTTGAGGTGGATTAGAATTTCGACCCGTGTTGTGATTAGCCAGCCAAGAAACATTTACTTCTTGGTCGACTCTGGGCATAAGTTGAGCTTGTATAAGCTCCTTATTTCCATCTGTCCTTAAAAGATAAGGTCCAGTGAATTGTTTAATATCTGAGACTTTGTTTCCAAAGTACAAATAATCACATCCGTACATAGTATTCAATTGACAAGGTACAAGTGAGGCATCTTCTGCCTCAACTCCATTGTAGCCTAATAACACTCTGAGTCAACTTGTCTTGTGACACTAATATTACAGGCACATGGGGTTGGGTTAAGATGGTTGACAGTATCATTAGGTTGAGGTAATATATAAGTAGGCAGAGATTGCCTCCACTTAACTTGCTAAACAAAATGAAGATTGCAGCAATCAATCCAGAGCAGATGGGGCTTTTACCCACACTCGAATACAGGGTCGAAACACCTTATAAAAACGGTCCACTTGACCACCTCTTTCAGACAGCAGAGGAAGCAATAGCTGAAGCTGATAAAAGAGCTCCTCAATATGGCTCTTCTTATGTAATTGACTTAGAGACAGAGAAAGTCATACATTTTAGCTTTTGCAGGGAGCCTTTAGAGGCAAACAAAAATAACCTTCAGCCAAAACTACACGATTGGGCATCTGGTTATTCTTGGACTTACACAGAAAAAGACGGAACAGTGAGGAGGGGTTAATCATGGGTTTAAACGTTTACATTTACAAATGCTCAAAATTTGGGGATTGCACTTTAAACGGTGTATCCTCAAGAGATATCGAAGGCTTATGCCTTACAAACGTCGAGGGTCCTTTTGAACCTTCCGACAAATTTCCAGCTGCGAAACTTGGATTATCCTTAAATGCTTTATATATTAAACCAGCTTGGAATGAGGATGAACTGACAATGAACGGCGGCAATTTTGCCGCATCAAGTGACAGCAGATTCACCGAAGCTTGTCAAAGGCTTCTTGGTTGTCCCTTTTACGGTGCGGTGGCTATTCACGACAGAGTGGAGAATTTTTAATGACCGAAGAACAATACCAACAAGCCAAAGCAGAACTGACTGACAAATGGTTTCAAGATGAAACTTATTCAGACGACATGTACATTGCAGACCTTAAGGGTTTGCAATCGTCATGGTTGATAGCTTGCTACAACAGATCACTATAATATTAAGGACATTTAAGTTGACTTACCTATATAACAGAGGTAATATAGTAGTAAGGCAGAGATTGCCGAGTTCCCTTACCAAACAAAAACATGGACAGATTCCAAACAGTCGTTCTTGAAGCCATCAACCACAGAGAGTCAGGCTCATGGAAAAACTGGATAACCATTCACAACAGTTATCACACAGAAAACGACTTCACTTCAGACATAATCATGCACGGCACTAAAGTCGCAACGGTTCGTTACAAGCATGGAGTTCACGACCCAAACTTCAACATTCTTGGAGGAAAGCGTGGTGAACCTTTAAACAACGACAGCAAATGGGAGGTTGAAAAAATTACCTTTTTTAGAAAAGCAATGGACCGAATCAGAGGAACTTTGCCATCTAGATATAGAAATTTTTTAGGCAACCACTTTGTTACGGAGACTAAGTAAATGAAGCATTTTCTTTTATACATTGCGATGGGCGGCATATTTCTAACCGCCCTCGACTCAACTTTTACCCAGATGACAATTGCAGATTGTAATGCTGGTATTCACCTTGCCTGTGAGGAACTTAAAAAATGAAACAACGACAAGAAGAAGCTCTTATGGCTGATTTATACAAAGTTATAATTGCCAAGAAAAAAGCAATTAAACAAAACGACCATGCTCTTGGATGGAACAGTGAAACACTTGCAAGAGAATATAGGGAACTAAGTACCATGTACGAGAGTTTCTTAGCCTTAATCGAATTTGTTGGTGTACCGAGTTGGTTGGGAACACTTCACGAGGAAGAGGTGCTTGCAAAATGAAGTATCAAGATCCAATCCTCATGAATATGTCAAACGCTGAATATCATGCAGATGATCGTATAAGTGCAACTGACCTAAAAAACTGGGTCAAAACTTGTCCTAAAGTTTGGCATCAATTGAAATATGGCGACGGCAAAGTCGACCACGCACCAGTTGTAAAGAAGGCATTTCGAGATGGGGAACTGGCTCACGCCTTCACACTTGAGTCAGAAAGGGCAGCAAAAGACTATGTCATCTGCCCAAACAGAACAACAAAAGCTGGCAAGGCTGCAGCAGAAGAAATTATTGCTCAAGGCAAAGAACCAATTTCACAAGCAGAATACGACCTGTCCTCTTCTCTTGCAGCTTCGGTTCATGCTCACCCAACCGCCTCAAAGCTTTTATCTTTTGGGCAGCCAGAACTTAGTTACTTTATACAAGACCATGAATCAGGACTTGATGTAAAAGCCAGACCCGACTGGATATGTGGTGACGTGATTGTTGACCTTAAAACCACAGGAGAAGGTAACGCCTCTCCTGACAATGCCACTAAAACAATTGCACGATATTTATATCATTTGCAAGCGGCTCACTATTTAGAAGTGACCAAAGCAACTGAATTTTATTTTGTATTTGTTGAGAAGGTATATCCCTTCGCTGTCGGTGTTTATTCACTCGACGACGACGCCATTGCAGAGGGTCGTGCCTTGCGGTCCCTTGCACTAAAACAGATTTCACAATGCCACACCGATAATTATTGGCGTGGTTACAGCGAGTCTGTAGAAACTTTATCCTTGCCTAATTGGGCTTATTTAACAAATTAATTATGGAATTTTCCAAAGAACAAATCGAGTTGCTCAATGAGCCTATACTCGGAAAAAACGTAAAAGAAAGAGATGGTAACCGAGACGGTACTTTTCAAATAGCCTATGTCGAAGGTCATCACGTTATTGCTGAAGCCAACCGCATTTTTGGGTTTGGTGGTTGGAACTCTGAAACAGTTGAAGCTGGACTTGTATCAGAGGATGACAAATGCATATCTTACATTGCAAAGGTTAGGATAACCGTTGGCGACGTTACACGAGAAGGTTACGGTTCAGGTCATGGGCGGTTTGGTAGCATTGGCGAAAAGCACGAATCAGCCATTAAAGAAGCTGAAACAGATGCTCGCAAAAGAGCCTTCATGCAATTTGGTAATCAGTTTGGTTTATCGCTTTACAATGGCAAAGACAAATCGTGGAAAACCAACAAAGAAAAACCACAAGACCAACCTTCAGTATCAGAGCTTGCACTGAAATGGATACAAAAAGCTCCTTCTCAAAAGCACCTTGATGAAATTAAAAAAAGGTTAGACGCAAGTTTTAAGGATGGAAAAATTAATGATAGCGAAAGGCACAAGCTGACCAACGCTATCGTACAAAAGGAGGCTTCTCTATTATGACTGAAACAGCAGCTTATCTTGACACCAAGCAGCTTGCAAAACGCTACGGTGTCACTGATAACACCATAAAAATATGGCGAATGAAAACAAGGAAAGAAAGAAGGCAAGTCGGGCCAGAATGGTATGAACTGCCAAAGTTTGCATCGACTCCTTCGGCTTCAAGAGTTCGCTACAAAATCGACCAAGTTATCGCTTGGGAAAAAGAAAACAACATCACACCTTTAGGACATGGAATTTGAAAACGCACTACCTTTGCCAATTAACTTTACAGTTGGTGATAACAAATTTGAAAACAGTAAAGACCGCTTCCCACGAAGATTCAACATCTTTGTGCCACTTGAAAGCATAGATGCTCTCTGTAATCATTTTCAGGCTTTGAAAGAAGATTCATCAAAGCATAAAGAAGGAAATGTCTACGATATGAGAGAAGGCACTAAAGTAAAAGTGCAAGGTGTTTACATTAGCACCAACGGTAAAAAAAATACCTTTGATGATGATGAGGATGATTATGGAGCCTTTGGTTCTGTCAATCCAAGAATGCTTCCAAACATGAAAGCTTGGAATCAACACACATCAAAAGAAGAAAATCCTAAAACAGACTATGATATGAATTGGGATTCTCAAATTCCTTTTTAATGACTAAAACAAAGTTTCCATCTAACCCATATATTGGGATGATTTATTATGATTTAATTCAAAAGAAAACCTATGAATATATAAATAATCCCTTTTATGGTGTTATAGATGGATGCAAACCTCAACCCTCTTGGGTTGATATTACGCTTGAGTTAAAATGAAAAAAGAACACACTTCAGTCAAACTAAGGAAACTGAAAGATATTAGACGCAAAGATCTCCAAAGAAACTTTTTAGATGTTCAATTAAAAGGTCAAGATCATTATGTTTTTATCAAAGAAAATGGTAAGGCTCAAGTTATTTATGAGGAGGGTCGTTGGGTTAAAGAACATATAAAAACCGCAGTTCTAAAATTTAACTATGAAATTGATAAAACAAACAATATGTTAATCAGAGACTTTGAAGATAAATATATTGAACAGTACGAAAAAACTTTAAAATAATTTAAAACGTTTTTGTTTTTCTACTTTTTTGACAAATTGAATGTCTATAAAATGATTCAAGATAGAAGATAAAAACATATCTTGCTTTAATTTATGACGAACTAAATGTGTGCAGTATCTTTTTATGTTATCGATGTCGTTGGACTCCATAATTTGTCTGCACTGAAGCTCAACCTCTAACTCCATCTCAGGAGGTGCTTTTTCAATATCGATATTAAGAAATTTTTTTATCATTTTACAGGAAACAGCTTCTCTTCAATCATTTTGACAATTGCGTCGTCAACATCATTGTCTGATTTTGAGGCCAGATCCTTTAATAGATTCAGAGCCGCTTTGCGTAGACTTTCACTTTTGCCGAAGCGTATGAATAAATTAATTAGAAACTTTGACATGAATTTTTGTTTTCTTTTCCTAACATAGCTAAATTGCTAGTATAAAACAAGAAAGGCAATTTTTATGGCTGAAGAACAAGAAGAAAAAGAAGGCACTGATTGGGGTGAAATCTTTGGTCACGCTGTCCGATTTATGATTCTTTGCTGGAGTTTAGCAATGATGACCCTCGGATATATGGATAAAATTCGCAATGATGGGGCGTTTTTAGCTGGCTTGACCAGTGGAGTTTTAGGCAGCTACGGTATCTCCGTTAACAAAAAGAAACCCTCAAACGCTGCTAAGATAATAGATAACAAGGACACCAATGTAGGTATCAAATGAAAAAGCTTCTATTATTAACAGCTCTTTGCATTCCAACGGCAGCTTTTTGTGATATTCAAAGCACGATCACATCAAGCGTCAAGTTAGAGAGTTTATCGGCTGCAACCTCTGCTGACAAGCTCGGCTCATCTTACAGCATAAGCGGAACTAATATAACAACCACGAGTGGAGATGCTGCAAGTGTTGGTGGCTTTGGATCTGTTACTAATGGGGTTCCAGCGGTCACAATGCCAAGTGCAACACAAACAACTGCTGGTGAAACTTTCAGCTTCACTCAATCTTATCTTGAAGGTGATGCAACAGCTGGATCAGCTCCGACTGTTGGGACTGTAGGAAACTTTAGTGATTTAACTTCAACTGCTGCTGGTTCAGTAGGAACAGCAGCCGTCTCTTTAGATCATCATACAATGTCTCTAACAGGTGGAACAGGAACTGGAGTTGTTCTCACAGGCCAATTTGTCACAGACTTAACTGTTGATTAATGTGGAAATATCTTCTTTTTTTATTTTTTGTTAGTCCAGCACAAGCGATTCCAGTCGTGCCAAATTTTACAAGTGCTACAAGTACGAGTAGAAGCGTAACCACAAATAATCTGACGGAAAATATCCGAGAAGTTCGCTACAATTCAGGCTATACCTACTCAGTCACAGGATCTGGGATATCTTGCGGAAATTGCGACACAATTTCTATGCCCAATGCAACTGTTACTGAAACCATCAATGGAACGACTTATGAATGGACTGGTTTAAATATGGATCAAAAACCAAACTGGCAGCAAACCACACAAGGGAATGCTTTTCAGTTTTCAGAGTTTTACAAAGGACCTTCTTTGGAAAGCGTGATCGATATAACAAGAACGGTTCAATCGGAGGTGGTTACAGATACCACTATTATCTTTTCCAATTAATAAGTCTTTTTTCTTGTTTGCCAAGCTACGCAAACACCTCAGCAGTTGCCAATCCTCAGTCAAATACAAGTTCTTCAGTTTCTAATTTTGCAACCCAAGTTTTGACAGGACCAATGACCGAGAATACTTATGGAAATGGAATCAAATGCTCAAGTGCCACTTTAAGTGTCAGCCCATTTGCAACGACCTCAATAGCCGTCAAACGACCTCAAGACTATATTTATCACACTCCAGTTTATAGCGAGGCCACAGATGACAATGGAAACCTTACAAACCCAGGGGAAATTTTATTCTTTAGAGAAAATTATAGTGGCAACAAAGATGCGACCTCTTTTAACTTTGGAATTGCTGCAACAATATCTGTTCCACTTGATAAACGTTTTCAAGATGCGTGTTTAAAAAGTGCAACGACGCAAGAAAAAATACAAAGACAAATTTTGTCTAAGGAAAGGCTCAATTATGAATTAGCAAGATTGAAAAATTGTGGGCAGCTTTATCGTGATGGAATTCGATTTACTAAAGATTCAAAATATTATTCTTTATGCGAGGATGTAGAGGTTGTGGAAAAGATGGGTCAAGTTATACCGCATACTCATAAATTAAAAAGTAACTAACCATAATCTCCTGTAAGAGACAGATGTTACAGCATCTAGGCTAGTTACTTTCATCGCAAAATAGTTAATGTTAACTATCTTTTTTATTTTACCTCATCTTTTTTCTTTGTCAGCTTCTTGATTGCAGTCTTGATAAGGTTTTTAAGAAGGTTGGCTATGATAGGACTTGAAGCCGCAGTAACAGCAATAATTGAAGTGTTGACAAGAATAGGAGGGCTAGGAATCCATTTCTCAATAAAGGTGGATGGTTCATAGACTTCGTAGCAGACTTTTCCATCTTCAGAAAGTTTGTGGGATACAACTTTGTCCAGCTTAAGATCGTTAGCAAATGATCCTACAGGAATGTTAGTCTCGTTAGGGCATTTAATAAAGAACTCTTTATCTTTTTTGACTTCGGGTTTGTATTCTGGCGGTTGAGGTATTTCAGGTTGCTTTTGCTCGTGCTGCTTGACAGGATCTGTTGGTATAAACTTGTCGGGATTATATTCAAGAGGTTCAAAAGATGGAATATTAACTACGGGATAATCAAGTTTTGGTTTATCAATCAAATCAACCGTTGTTGGATATTGTTCCCAAGTTTTTATTTTTGGAATATATATCTCTTTTATTTGTATCTGCGGTATATCAATTCTAGGAATTTCCAAGAGGGCTTACCTGTTTCTTTGGGATTTCAATTGATGGTCCAGTAAAATTAGGAATAGTGTTTTTCATAACTTCAGGCATTTTATTTTCTAAACTTCCCATAAGCTTGTTTTTAAGAGTCCTTTCAAATTCAGGACTTTGCATATAACGAATTGCAAGAAATGCACCTACTGACATTGATGAAACCATCAAAAATGAGATAATTGATAAAGTATTAGCTATCTTTTGAAACATGATAAAATTTGCAATTTTAAAGGCTATGTCAGTTATGAGCATAGCCGTATTACTATTAATTATAGGTCTATCACCCCTGTACGTCACATTAGGAATAATTCAACGTCAGATGGTAGAGAAATCTAATTAAAATGCAACGCCAGTAGCTTGTACTGGTGTGTTAATTAAATCAATCTCTGCTTTTAATCCAGCTTCAAGAGCAGTAACANCGTCCGTTCCAAGNGCATCTTTAACCCAAGTTATCATAGTTGCACTGTCTGGTGTCTTTTTNGATTCGTCAAAAGCAATNAANCCAGAAGGTAATGACTCAGGTTTGACGTAAGTTATTTCGCCTGTGCGTCTTGCCTTTTCTTCNGTGCCNTCCATTCCTTTTACTCGATAGACAACATTTGTAAAGTAACCATCAGCAACATCTCTTTTACAAGCAGTGCCATTGATTTCCCAAGTGTAGGTAATAGCCATGATAANTTTGGTTNAATTTTTACTTTTATTCTACAACTTCTGTTGCAGATTGCTCNACTCCTTCTTCTTCTTTTACAAGTTCCACTAACTGCTCATACTTAGCATTAGCAACTTTNAANTGTTCAAGAAGTTGTTGGTTTGAATTACTTAGCTTTTTAGCTTCTTCAATACCTGCGTTGTACTTTTCAGCAATAGCTTGTGCTTCTGCCTTACGTTGTTCGCATTTTTCAGATAATGTTGACATAAAATATATGTAATTATTTTAAAGTGTAACTACTGGAACGTATAACGGCAATACGGCTTACGCTCCCTCTAATGCTTCTAATCTGGCAGTAAGTTCTTGTATAGCTTTTAATAAAACAGGTATTGTTTCTGTATATTGCATACCATAATATTCAGTTGTATCAGTAGGATCATCAGCATCTTGTGTAGATTTAGATATAACTTCTGGAAAATCTGTTAGCCAATCTTGTGCTATAAATCCAAATTTAATATTTTGTATATCAGATGCATCATCACCTATAAAATTAAATCTTGCACATCTATAATTTTTTATTTTATCTAAAACATTTGGAATTTCTGTAATATTTTCTTTGAGTCTTATATCAGAACCACCTGTCCAACTTGTAGCTGTTGTACTTGCTAAATAAACTAATTGTGTTCCTGTTGCAGAACCAGCAGTACCACCGCCAGAAACTCTAAGTTTGCCATTTTCACTCATTATTGAGAAGGTTCTATTTGATACTCCGTTATCTCCTTCAAAAAATAGTCTTACAGAATTATCACTACCACTTCCATCTTCTCTAAAACTACCACCCCAAGGGTATGAACTTCCTCCTCCATCAAAAGTCATCATACCGCTAGAATTTATAGCAACACGTTCATTAGAAGCTGATGTACCTCCTGTCTGAAATTTAATCATTCCACCAGCTAATGATGCTGATATACCTATATTGCTGGCTCCCAAATTAACAGCACCACCACTGCCTACATATCCTGTTAATGAACTATCAGAATGTTTTGTAAATAAAACACCATAATTAGTACTTCCTCGCAATCTTATCATTGCATCACCACTTGAATTTTCAACGTGTAAATGCTGATCAACTGACGTTGACCCACCAATAGCTACTCCATTTCCTGTAGTCTCAAACTTTTTACTATTGTCGTAATATAGCTCTACTGCTCCATCGGCAATAAACCTAGCAATCTGTTCATCAACTGTACCTTTGTTAATTTGAACTTGATTACTACCGCCAGCTACACTTAGCCTTAAACCACCTGTAGCATTTGCAATATATGAATTACTTCCATCGTGATAAATTTCTAAATCTTGGCCAGTTCCAAAATATGCTTTTTCGTTATCACTTATTTGAAATTCATTAGGAGCAACTCTACCATAAATATTTACTCCTCCACTATAAGTCTCAAGCTTTTTACTGTTGTCGAAATATAGCTGTACACTTGAATTATTATGAAATTTAGCTTTATATTCACTATTATCAGCATTAGCTAAATATATATGTGCAGCCGAGTTTATAAATAAACTATTTGTAGCGTTCTTTATATAGCTGTTCGATCCATCGTGATAAATTTCTAGGTCAGCACCAGTACCAGCTTTTATTTTGTAGTTATCATTATATTTAATATCTCCACCTACGGTTATGCCACCATTATCAACTGTAAGCCTTGTATTACCTGATCTTTCAAAAGTAATATCCCCATCTCTAGTTAAACCAGTTGTTTCTACTTTACCTGTAACAGTTACACCAGTACTTGTTGTCTGAAGCTTTGCACTATTATCAAAGTAAAGTTTAACAAGAGAATTAGGTAATACATCAATACCACCTTCACCTGATACAGCTTGTAAGTGAATATTATTAGAACTATTACGAATTATAGTTTTTTGATTATTACCTTCAATGTAATTATTCGTTCCATCGTGATAAATTAGTAAGTCTTGGCTAGTTCCTAATTGAATTTTATTTCCATCATCAGCAAAATAATGACCATGTGCTTTATTGCCGTCTGAAACTGTTTCAAACTTTTTACTGTTGTCATAGTAGAGTTCTACGGCTCCGTTGCCAAAAGCCTTTAAATTATTCTCAAAAGATCCTGATGCAAAGTTTTGTATAGCAAAATAATTATCAGCATGAGATACAATTTGAAACTTATCAGCGTTATCATCACCATCATCAGCGTGTAGTTTAACAATTGCCTCATTCCCCTCACTACCAACTACATAAAGAACACCATCTCCATTAACATTTTGTACTTGAACCCCATCACCTCTTGTATAAAAAACTTTTTCGTTGTTATAATATAGCTCTACTGCTCCATCAGGTATAGCATTTATAGAAAATTCACCATTTTTAGCTTGTATTTGTATATCCCGACCACTACCACCAGCACCTCCTCTAATTCTTAATATTCCTGTATTTGCATTATCAATGTAAGAGTTTGTTCCATCATGGTAAAGCTGTAAATCTCCCGAACTACCTAATTGAAGCTGTTGATTATCCGCACCAAGTAGATTACCTGTCCATTTTGCTCCGTAACTTGTAGTCTCAAACTTTTTACTGGCATCGTAATATAATTCAACTGCTCCGTTTTGTTCAGCTTCTATATAACTTTCAGTAAAAGCATCATTTTTAAGTTTTAAGAAATTACTTCCTATACGTAATTCATTAGTTATGTTTCTAATGTAACTATGATTTAGACTATGATAAAGTTCTAAATCTTGACTATTACCAAGTTGTAGTTTTGAATTATCTACTGGTATTTGTAGGTTGCCACCAGATGTAATTTTTAGTTTACTTGTAGTTTCATTATTATTTAAAAAATCAATTGACTCATCGCTGTGATTGTATCGCACAGACCCTACATTCACATCATCATGATCTCCAAAAACTATTGATGATCTTCCAGATCTACCGCCAAGAACAGTTAGATCAACACTATTAGTATTTCCCGATAGTTGTGTTACTACGAGTTGAGTAGAAGCATTAAGACTCCCCATTCCTACTGCATTAGCACCAACAACAGATACACCTGTAGTTCTAGTTCCAGTTGAGGTTGTCTCAAACTTTTTGCTATGGTCGTAATATAACTCT
>FUFK010037827.1_pt1 | contig 29346 bp, 24 predicted proteins | sample 1021851 | NCBI WGS metagenome assembly FUFK01 (sample SAMEA51879418, study PRJEB19060) | metagenome
AGGCGATGGCCCGCATTGTCGAAGGTCTGATAACCGGCATGGGGTTTATCGGTGGGGGGGCCATTCTGCGCCTCAAGGATTCGGTCAAGGGCACCGCCACGGCCGCCAGCCTCTGGATTACCGGTGCTATCGGCGCGGCGGTTGGTCTTGGCAGCCTTGATGTTGCGATCATGCTTTCTGTCATAACCGTCGCGACGCTGTGGATCATGGCGCCGCTGAAGCATTTCGGTCACCTTGAACAGGAGGATCGCAGCGACGAAGTTCGCAAGGAGAAGTAACAGCAGGCAGTGGTTTTTTGCGATGCGTCGGCTGATATTCCTACATTACGACCGCACTGATGACGCTGATACCTATCGCGAAAAAGGCGACGGCTGCCGGAACTATGAGCACCTGGCCATAAACTTCCTTGCGCGCCAGCGGTCCGTAGGCAGTTTGCAGGACAGTGCCCGGACGATCGAGAACGCTGCGCGGTTGCGACAATGCTTGCCGTAGCATCACACGGGCGGTTCCGAAGAACATGGTGACGTAGATCGCCGAGATTGCGATCGCGAACGCGGCGTGAGCGCCGCCGGTCGCACCAAGCAGGGCAATCAGGAAGATCGCGTAGCAGGCAATCATCGCCCGCCATACCGATGCGGGCAGTTCGAACATTCGGGATTCGGGCTGCTGTGCTTGCCTCGGCGCTTCGTTGTCGTTGGCCTCGAGCGCGGGAATCGGAACCAGCTCATCGGGCAGTGCATCGAGAGACTCCGGCAGTGGCGCCGCGGATTGCGTGCGAAGAACGGTATCAGGCATGGGGTAGGTCCTTTCCTGCGCGCCCTCCGGCAAGTCCATTTCGGCGCATTTCTGTGGCAGTCAGCAAGCTGTCGGCGATCATCCTCGCCCGTGCGCCGACGAGATCGGTCGCGGCAGGATTCCCTTCTGCTTCCCGAAGCGTTTCGTAGAAGAGGTCGAGCCAACGCGAGAAATGCCGGAGTTCGAGGCCCGGAATAGCAAGGTGCTTGAGCATGGGATTGCCCGAGAACTCGCCGCTATTGTGGAGCACCGAGCGCCAGAAACCCTTCATTCTGGCTAGGTGCGGCGACCAATCCGCAATGCGTTCGGCGAAGATCGGGCCGAGAAGGTCATCCTCACGGATTTTAGCGTAGAATGCTTCGACCAGGCGATCGATAAACACCGCGTCAATCCCGATTTCCTCGGCCGCTGCGCGCTTTTCAGCGCGTTTTTGCTGCGCGAAGGAACGGGTGTCGGGATCGGCCGGATGCGAACGGATATTAGCGCTGGTCATGAGCGCCTCCCTCGTCTTTGTCGGCGAAAGGTGTTGCGTCTACAACGCGCAGGAACTGCACATGAAACCGCACCGCTCCGACCGGCTCGACACGGTGAAGGATTGTCGGTTCGACTACGCCGGGTTCGCATTCGGGCGTGAGCAGCACTTCGGTCGAGGCGCGGCGCGGATCGGTGACGACGTATCGCAACTTGCCTTCCTCGATTCGGATGAGACCCCAGACGCCGTCCTTGGTGGAATGCTCAGCCAGCAGACCTGCCGGCACGGTGTCTTCGCTGAAAGTTGCCGTGCGCTTGTATGGCTTGATGCCGTCGGGAAGATCGGTGGTCACGTCAGGCCGCCTTTCGTGTTTCGAAGATGGCGCGGATCGCACTGCTCAGCTCGTCGCCCAGAAGCGGCTTTTCGATCAGCTCGGCGTTTGCGGCGGCGACACGGGCTCGCAGCTTGACAGTAGGATTGGTCGCAAGGATTATTGCGGGCGCGCAGCAGCCCTGTCTCTTCAACCCATCGAGAGCGACAAGACCGTTTCCGGCGTAGCATTCGTCGATGACCAGTGCGGCCGTCGTGGAAAGGTCGCCCACCTTCGCAATCCCCTCGGCGATTTCGAACCCTTCGACCGAGAGCGAGAAACGCAGCGCGGAAAGGACGGAGATATCCTCGACCAGCAACAGGATCTTGGCTTGATCGACCATCTTCTGTCCTCCTCGCCAGCAGCCTGGATCAGGCGGCCTTCTTCCAGTTGGGTTCAAGCGTCACGTGCGGCGGGCATTCGGCGACTTGGCCGACCGGCAGACCCGCAAGCTCGTTGGCGAAACCGTGGTTGACGTCGCGATGGTGGGCCTCGTCGGCGCGCACCACCAGCACGACGTCGCGCAGCGTGGCATCCTCAGGGAGACCCCAGTAGCGCTTGGCGATTTCGGGCGCGGGCACGTTCGGGCTGCGACCCTCATCGATCTCGGCCAGATAGTGCGTGTAGCTGATCACCGCCTCTTCCTCGAAGTAGCCCACGACACGGTGCGCGGTCTTCGAGCTGATCAGATAGAGCGCGAAGAAGAACAGGTAGAACACCCATTGCACGCCGATGATCACCGCGCGTTCGAACCAGGTGGGCTGCGAGACCTCGATGAAGGTCATGAGGTGCATGCGCTCGTTTTCGGCTTCGTCCATGAGCGTCTTGATCCAGCCCTTATCGTCGCACATGCGGCGCAGGCAGGCGAGATGGTTGATCGTCGCCCCGACCATGCCCGGCACGGCCGCAACCGTTTCTAGCACGACGGCACGGTGGCCGTAGCGCTCGGCAAAGAAAGTATCGGCACACCAGCGCAGCGCCTTGGTGAAGCCGAAGGCAATCCGATCCGACATGCCGCGGGGGTTGTGGTGGACACCGAGATCGATGAAGGGTGCAGTCAATGAAACTTCTCCGCTTGCGGCAAATGTTGTTGGAGCGCCGCTGATGCCCTTCTTCTACGCCGATGCACGGGACCACGAAATTTGGATGATTACCCTACGCCAAGCACCCTAAGGGCCTTACCGGAGGTAGGGCGCACCAGCTTTGTCAGCCGCTTCCTGCCGCGCCTGTCGTTTTCGACCGCACTGTTACTGGCACTGCTCGCTATAGCGGCGGGCGTGGCGGTCCGCCTGCTGGCAGCCGACGAACTCGGTCAACGCGCGACGTTCATTTTCTTCGTTCCCGGCGTGGTCGTCGCGAGCGCACTTTCCGGGATTCGAGCCGGAAGTCTTGCGGCTGTGGTCGGCGCTGCCGCGGGTCTATGGTGCGACGCGCTGAGCGGACCGAGCGAGGGCGGAAGCCTGATTGCCGCCGCAGCCTTCGTGCTTATCGGCTTGGCCGTGGCCATCGGCGGCGAATGGTTTCAACGCGCGCGGATCGAAACTGAAACCGCCGCCGTCGCTCTCGCGCGGCGTGAAGCCCATCTGCAATCGATCCTCGACACCGTGCCAGATGCGATGATCGTCATCGACAAATCCGGATTGATCCGCGATTTCAGTCCTGCGGCCGAACGGATGTTCGGATGGCATGCGGCAGAGGTGGCCGGAGAGAACGTCAAGGTGTTGATGCCCGATCCCTACCGCAGCGCACATGACGGCTATCTCGAGCGCTACTATCGCACCGGCGAGAGGAGGATCATTGGCAAGGGTCGCGTGGTCGTCGGCGAGCGCAAGGACGGTTCGACCTTCCCGCTCGAACTCGCGGTGGGCGAGATGCAGGCGGAAGGGCAGCGCTTTTTCACCGGGTTCATCCGGGACCTGACCGAGCGCCAGCAGGCCGAGGCAAGATTGCAGGAATTACAAAGCGAGCTGGTGCACGTCTCGCGGCTTACCGCTTTGGGTGAAATGGCGTCTGCGCTCGCGCACGAGATCAACCAGCCGCTCTCGGCGATCGCTAATTACCTCAAGGGTAGCCGGTTGCTGCTCATGCGAGAGGAGGTCCAGCACGAGCGCGTAGCGGAAGCCGTTGAGCGGGCCGCCGCGGAAGCGCTCAGGGCGGGCGACATCATCCGCCGGCTGCGGGATTTCGTAGCCCGCGGCGAAACCGAACGCACGATCGAGAGCCTGCCGAAGCTCGTCGAGGAGGCCAGCGCTCTCGCGCTCGTGGGTGCCAAGGAGCATGGCATCCGGGTGCAGTATGAGTTCAGCCCTGCAATCGATCTGGTGCTGGTCGACAAGGTTCAGATCCAGCAGGTCGTGCTCAACCTCGTGCGAAATGCTGTCGATGCGATGGCGGAATCAGAGTTTTCGAAACGTAATCTGACGATTGTGATCGAACAAGCCGACGACGAGAACATGGCACAGGTATCGGTGACCGACACCGGTCCCGGCATCGATCCCGAAGTCGCCGACCGGCTTTTTCAGCCCTTCATCTCCACCAAGCGCACGGGTATGGGCGTCGGACTGTCGATTTCGCGCACGATCGTCGAGGCGCATGGCGGGCGTATTTGGGTCCGGCCAGCTCCCGGCAGCGGGGCGGAGTTCGGCTTTACGGTCCAGCGTGTCGCAAGCGAGGAACTATACGATGGCGAGTAGAGGTGCGAGTGATCCGATCGTCTACGTAATCGACGACGACGAGAGCGCACGGCACTCGCTGGAGTTTCTTCTCGACGTCGCCGAAATCCGAGTTCGCTCGTTCGCCTCGGCCGATGCTTTCCTGAAATCCGCACCTCCGCTTTCCGGCGCCTGCGTGGTGACCGACGTGCGCATGCCCGGCACGAACGGTGTCGAACTGGCCGGTAAGCTGAAGGAGCGCGATGATACTGTGCCGGTGATCGTCATTACCGGTCACGCCGACGTGCCGTTGGCGATCCAGGCGATGAAGGCAGGCGCTGCGGACTTTATCGAGAAGCCGTTCGACGACGAGGCCATACTAGCGGCAATCCGCAAGGCGCTGAACGAGAGCACCGACGATGAGCAGAAACAAAACGAACGCCGCGAAGTGCTCGACCGTCTCGCTCTGCTCTCCGCGCGGGAGCGCCAGGTGGTCGATGGCCTTGTGGACGGGAAAGCCAACAAGGTGATCGCCTTCGATCTCGACATCAGCCCCCGAACTGTTGAAGTCTACCGCGCGAATGCGATGATGAAGATGCAGGCGAAGACCCTCTCCGATCTCGTGCGCATGGTGACGATTGCCCGGCTGGGCTAGCTGGTTCGTCTGCTTTCACCGGATTTCAGATGAAAGCNGACGGNCCGNNANCGGCCCAAAAGTTNACCTCTACCTGCCATCATGAACGTTGATCGAACGTCGTGGACATTTCGCATTGCCGGTCTTGTCCGGGCGCCGGGCAAGCGGCAGCATGGTATGGATGCTCCGCCTGTCCAAGTTTGTCGCNCCTCTCCTTTTGGCCCCGCTTGCTGCATGCGCAACGGCCTCCACACCTGACGAGGCCCCGCCGCCGTGGCGCATTGCGGGCCCTTTGCAGGCGATCATTACAGCAGACGGAACCACAGATCCGGCAATTCGCGGTTTTTGGAAAAGNCGTGGTTATGGACGATTGCTTCGCATCGACGAAGCAGGGGTCACTCAGTTTGAGATCGGAGAGGACTGTTATCGTCCGGCATCCTCGGGCGAGGCTCTGAGCGCGATGGACTCGGTTTCCTACCGCTATTTTCGCGCGCTACCTGAGAGCAAGACCGCGATCTTCCAACTGTTGCGAGGCGATACCAATGTTGTGTTCGATAGGCTCGGCGCGCTTCCTGAGGAGTGCACTGAAACCCCGGCGACTAATCCGCGAGCGGTGGCCGACGCCTTCCTCGACGCGTTCGAGCGCCACTACGCATTCTTCGACCGTCGACCACCGAACCATGCGATGCGCGCCGAACGAGTGAATTCGGCAATCCGGCCCGACATGAGCGACGCCCAACTGTGGGATGCGCTGGCCGGATACATGAATGGACTGTCGGACAGCCACACCAAGCTAATCGGCGAAGTCGGTGGTGAACGTCGCCGGGTGCAAGACGGCCAGGGCACGACCTTGCCTCGTATGCGAGCAGCAGAAGGCGGTGAGACTGCATGGCTAATCGGACTGATCGACACCACGATGAAAGAGCTTGGTGAAACCGGCCATCACACCGGCAACGACCGGATAATGTGGGGCGTGATTGACGGGCGGGTTGGCTACCTGCAGGTTTTTCAGATGGGCGGGTTCACGGCTCGAGAGGACTTCGGCAGCGAAGCCTGGGCCACAGCGGAAATGGCCGAGTTTGATCGCATCATGGATGAAGCCTTCGCTGCCTTTGCCGAAGCTGGTGTCGAAGGGGTAATCGTTGACCTGTCGAACAACCGCGGTGGCTGGGACAAGATCGCAAAGGCGATCCCAGCGCGTTTCACGGACGAAGCCTATATTGGCTTCACAACCGTGACCCGTGGGTCCGCCCTCCCTCCCTTTCCGCACGTAATAGAGCCTGCGCCGGGGCCGCGCTTTACCGGCCCAGTCCATTTGCTCACCAGTGATGTCACGGTGAGCGGGGGAGAGCTTGCCACACTGGCTCTGCGACAGAACCCGCGGGTGGTGCATGCCGGGGCCACAACCCGCGGTGCGTTCTCCACTCCTCTGGCCAAGCGACTGCCCAACGGCTGGTTGCTTGAGCTTTCGAACGAGGTCTTCGCCGCGCCCGACGGCAGCGTTTATGAGGAGACCGGGATCAAGCCGTCGACAGCGCTAGAGGTTTATCCTGAAGGCGCTCCGGTCGAGGGACATTGGCGTGCAGTAGAAGCTTTGACCGAGATGATCGCTTCCTACTGACTACATGGTCAAATTACCCAAGCCACGGCCATGACCGCTTTGCGCCTTTTGTGATCCAGAAACAGACAGTCCGCAGAAGTTGACGGCCGAGACGACGTCCCAAAAGCCGACGCTTCGTGGAGGCTTCGCTGGCTGATTTGCGTTGGAGTGAAAATTGCTATTTGATAACCTTCTTTAGGAATCGAAAGCCCGTCTTCGGGAGATTGCCTTGGGGGGAACATGAGAGAAGCCGGAGAGCCAAGTCGTCCTTACGTCTTTGATGGTGAACAGTGTTCGACACTTGTTGAGCTCGTCACAGCAATGGCTCCGAAACCTGNGAAGGCCCAAGAGCATTTGCTCGGTGGCTACATNGGGAAATGGATNGANCACACACTTGGCGACATCGACGCGAAGATCGATCACGATCGCCTTCTTGGCCAAGATCTNGACCCACAGCAAAAGCTCTACACGTTTCTGGCAGCTCATTGGAAGGATGGAGCGCCGCCTTTTATGGGCGTCGCGATCAACTTGGAACAGCTTGAACAGATTGCGCTCGATCAATTGCCAGAAGGCTTACCCAAACGCCAATTCGTCTGCGACATCCACCATCTTGGGATCCTCCCACTAGCCGCCAAAGCGTCGGGCGATGAACGATTGCTTCGGTTCGATGAACACTGGCAGCGGGAATTCCTAGACTACTGCGTCACCCACGCCGATATGCTGTCATACGAAGAAATCTGGAACGACCGCGGTGGCGCTCTCGAGCTATGTCTGGCAGACCCGCACTCCGAAGCCTTTTACATCGCTCATTTTATGAATGGTCAGCGCGACGCGTCGGCCGCCCGCAAAATCGCTAGCAGCACCAAGGTGCAAATTTTCGATGCGCTCTTCGATCCGGAGTTCGCCGCTCGATGCCGGTTCGACCGAGAAGCAGAAAGCACGCGCGAGTTGCTGTCTCGAAGTTGGTTTGCCGCGCTGCTGAAAAGGCATCCGGAACCTGGCCTGGGTATTGATCTCGCATTATGCACCGCCTCTATGATCGCGGCAGGAGAGGTGGGCGCGATTGAGAGGAGTATAGAGACGAACAAGGCAGAAATAGAGGCCGCAGGAAAAGACTGGCCATTGCCCCGGCTTTCGCAAAAAGGCCACGCCATTCTTTACGGCGGGGCCATGGCGCTGGCCTCGNTCATGGGTATCTGGGCACCAAATGGCTGGACGTTAGGCGAACAGTTTACCGATGGAACAATGCTCGCACTCGTCGTGATGTCGGCATATTTTGCTACGTTGTATGCGGCTATGGCAACGGAACGTCGAACAGGCGTCATGCTTGCGATCGCGATCCTAGTGATGATGTTGGGAACGATCCCGATTAGCTTTTTCGCCAGCGGTTGGTGGGTTCAGGACGCACCTTTCTTTGGACTGATTTTCGCTGCACTCGGCTTTGCGCGCCACCCGCTTATTGCAGCGAAGCAAAGAGAAGCTCTCGGAAAGAAAGAGCGCGACCTAGCCATGAGGCTGACCGGATCGCCCGATCGTGAGGAGGACCCTGATGTCGTAATAGGGTATCTGGATTTCTACGCGGAAGGTGTTCCCAGAGACCAGATTGTAGCGCACAGTCGCCACCAGCGTGTTGCAGATAACGCGAGCGTTGTGCCCATGTCCGGCACCGGGCATCGACCAGAAAGGTTAGCTCCGGCCGCATATCAATCAGAGGGTCTTTCTTATGGTGTCGCTGGCTTGAATGTTGCTTCTGATGGATCGATCACGAGCGAGCTCGTCGCTGGCGTATCGGTAGATACAAAGGGCCGGGTGAACACGCGCATCGCGGACGGTGTGACCCTGCACAACGACGGGAAGACGACGACCCGGGTAACGGACGGCGTCGATGTGCGGTCAGACGGTCAGGTTTCCGTCGAGATGTTCGGAATGCGACATTCCTGGGGCGGTAAGAAAGATGAAAAAAAGAAGGATAGCTGGTTCTAACCCTGCCCCGCATTTAGTTGGCCGGAGAGTAATGCCGCCGTCGCAGTAGTAGCTTGTCTCTCACCCAATCAGAGCGCGTCAGCTTCTTGCCGGGTGTAGGGCAGACTACGGATTGAATAGCAGTCCCGCTTGCGTTGCTCTGGAACACTCTGCGTGCAGCGTGCGATGAAGTCGCTTCGCCGCTCGGATATTCGCTGACACTCGCTATATCCAAATTGGTCAACGCAGCCGCCTGCAGAGCTTCCATTCAAACTCATGGCCTCGTCGAACTTGTCGCCATCGCTATAGTTCGACATTTGCCACCGCTCGTCGATAATCCAGGCATACCGGTCCAGAACGGCTTCGGGGGCATTGTCCGCTGACCAAGGGTTTGTCAGCATCGCCTTCGCGAAAGGATTGTCAGCATATAGACGAAGCGGAGCGTTGGAAGGTTGTGCATCCGAAGTAATCTTCCCGATCTCATTGCCATCTCGCGAAAGAACTCGAACACGATAGGCCTCAGCCCTCACAGTTCGTTTTTGATCGCTGCGGACTTGCTCCCATCCGGCCTCAATAGGGGTGAACGCCACTTCGAGATCTACAGACCGACTGTTTCGCGAGTTTGATAAAATTTCAGCTTCTTCGGGCGACATCGGGAGAAAGCTCATCTCCCCGGTCCCCTCGAGCGCCAATGCGAAATCAAGTCCTTCCGACCCGCTTTCGCTTGCACTGAAGCTAACCATTGTCCTGTCGAACAGACCGTGAATCGGGAATCCTACGCGATCAAAGTCATAGTCTTCGAGCCTGCCATTAAGCTCGACCAAGTAGGTTTTGGCTGCAACGGCTTCGTCCACCAAATCAGTAAACTCGTCGAAGTTTTCTTCAAGAAAGCGACGTCGAGCGAATTCGTTGTCGAACCTCATCCCGAGCGGCTTGGTCATCATTCGAGCAAGGGAAGCGGGTTCGCCCGACATCCGATGATACAGGTAAGCTAGATTTGTCGCGTTGAGATCGAGTTCCCCCGACCGTTTCGGACCAGAAACGTAGAGATCATTCTTGGACCGAATGGTGTCAGCCTGTGCAGTTTCCGCATCTTCGACTGCCAGTGCTGCCTCTGTTGCCGCGTCGCTAGCCTCGCTGTCGGCATTAGGAGAACACCCCGCCAAGGCTACCGCTGCCGAAACCAAAAACGCGCATTGACCTGAACTCATGAAACGCATCGTCCCCCCCTTCGCAGAGCAACAAAATGGCATAATTGGCTGGAGTCAATGATGTATGGTGGCGGGCGTTCTTAATCGGCACGCCATCCGCACTAGGGAAAGAAGCCGGTGCGCTGTGCGATGGTGAGTTCAAGTCAGCCAATTTTTGGCGAGGGAATCGAGGTTGGGCAGAGCTCGAATTTACACGCAGACTTAACACGCAGACTTAATATGTGTCCGGTGCACCTGGTAGGACGCGGTCGCCTAACCACGATGACCCGCCAATCGGGAGCGCTCGGGACATCCAACGCGCACCTTTCCCATAAGCGGTAACTTTTCGCCTCAAACTGTCGGGGACTTCGGGCTCGATGAAACCAAGGCGGCGCCAGTAAGGCGCTGCACCTTCCACTGCGATCAGTTCTGCATCGGTCAGCTGATCTCGAACAGCCAATTCGAAGGCGCGTTGCAGTAGCCTTTGTCCAAGACGCAAACCGCGCCCGAAAGGCGCAACCGCCAGATCATGTATGTAGAGGACTTCACTCTGTCGTGCGGGGCTAAGCACCGCACCCAAGGGCGGAGGGTTTTGACGAGGCCAGCCATGAGCGAGCAGATAAGCGATAAGCCGTCCATCGCAGACGGCCGCCAAGCAATAGCTTTGAGGAAGATGGAGCCGGCTCGCAAATGCATCAGGCTCCTCCAATAAAGGCACCGGATACACCGCGGCCTGGACCGCGATCGCGGCCGGTACATCACTTTCGGTCAGAGAGCGGATAAAAGCGGCTGTGGGTGACATTGGATGCTCGGTAAGTCTGCTTTCACCAAAAGTCAGTCAGGCTCGACAAAGCCCAGGCAAGATCAAGGCGAGCACCTTGTTCGTCCAGCAGTTCAAACCTTCTTCTGCCGCCCACGCTTCTGGTTCGGCGCCTTACCGAGACCGATCCTCTTCGCCATGTCCCGGCGCATCTCGGCATAGGCTGGTGCCACCATCGGGTAATCCGACGGCAATCCCCACTTCTCCCGATACTCGGCGGGTGTCATGTCAAAATTATTCCTAAGATAGCGCTTTAGCATCTTCAGCTTCTTGCCATCTTCCAAGCAGACGATGTGGTCGCGCTTTACACTTCTCGAGATGGGAACCGCAGGCTTTTGCTCAGCCTCTTCCTTTGCCGTTTCGCCAAGTTCGCTCAGAGCCTTGTGAACGCCCTCGATGAGCGCAACGACACCCGCCTCGTCTACCTGATTTGCGCTTACGTGCGCCGACACGATATCAGCGGTCAGCGTCACGAGTGTTTCGTTTTGCATTTGAACTACTCATCCATTCTTGATCTCGGGTGCCGCACAAAGTCGCGGACTATTTCGCCCCGACGTACGAGGAAGCAATTGGCTACCCCTATTTGACGCACGGCCGCTTTCCTGACCGCCGCACTAAAAGCTGACATTCCGTTGGCTTCCTATTTGTAGCCATACGGTGCGAGCCAGTGCCGGTCGACTGTGCGATGAGCCGCCTAACAAGACGCTGTTCATGAGCCTGACCCATGCCTGGGTTGAGATCGCCGGAAGGCAGGAGGACTACAGCCGGGTGCGTCCGCACTCAGCCCTTGGCTGCGCAAGCCCGGCGGCGTTCGCCGCCGAACACGATAGTCAGTGTCCAGCTTCAATCGCGCCCATGCGCAAAAACCACCCATCTTTGAGGCAGTTGGCGGGCATTTCACCGCCCGACGATCATGTTCGATGCAATCTGCCGAAATCCAGCCAAGGCTTCAACCTGACTGGACCGCGTCAACAGATCAGACTACCTTTCTCATCGAACGGAATTGGATCGGCATCGAGCCACAACGTTTGATATCCTCCAGAACTCTGCCAAACTTCCGAGATCACGCTCTTTCCTTCGAGCGAAGGGATGGCAAGTACCCTGCCCAAATCCTTACCTTTAGCGCTTTTCGGAATGGCCAGCACTTCCCTCCTCAGCGTGACGCTGTTCTTCTCGAACTTGATCCCTTCGGCGAGCCCGAAAGTCCCGGTCATGGTTCCTCGGTGCCAGTAGACGATTAAACTCTCGCCTTCGCAACGCCCGATGTCCCGGCTGGGCCTTTTGTCCTCCTGCCATGATTGGATGGTTTCGGCCAAGGGGAATTCCCCGATCTCTAGTGCGTGTAGGAGCAGAGGATGGATCTGGCCGACCGAACCTTTGGCTTTCAAGATGTCGAGGGTAGAGGAATAGTAGAGCAGGTCTTCGCGTATGGCTTCAAGCCAGGAATCGATGTCTTCCGTACGGTCCGCGACGAACTCGCGGCATCGCATACGAAGATCGTCATGCAAGTAGTCTAGGGATACGACAGGCGCTGCATCGCGCAATTCTCGAAGTTCGAGACGTCCCAGACCGACAGTTCCCGATACGTAAGCGCCCTTACGTCGCTCCCGCGTGAGGCAACGGCTGAGGTGCGAACGAAGCTCCGAAATTTGATTCAGTAGATAATCGCGTTTGCTGTCGATCTCTTCGACTCCATCGAGCATTTTGCCGATCGTCTCCTCGAGATCCTCCGCCGACAACGTTCCCTTGCGGATCGCCTCGAACAGCTCCACCGGGACCCCGCGGCCAAGTTTGAAGCCCATCGTGAGTTCATTCAAATGCTCATAGCGATCGGAAGGTCGGACGCCAACGCGCACTTTCATATCGTTTAGGCCAGTTCCGCCTCGCCGACCATCCTCTCGCTCGCATAGCATTCTGATGAACCGCAGTTCCTTTTCACCGTTCCAGTGCGCGCTCATTGTCGTCCTCCGTGTGCTTGAACGGCACCCTTCGTCCTTCCCCGAAAGGTCCCGCCATCAACCTTCCCCTTTGATGACAAGCAGTTAATTATCTCTCTAGTCACCTCGAATTGCGCTAACTTTATTAACGGCGATCCGTCTGAGCCCGACATGGCGTGACGTCTGACCATCTGCCATATATCGACTTCATGCCGTCGCTAGGGTCGACATATGGTCCCATTTACGGTGCTAGAAGATATTCTAACGATACGGCTGGCGCCCATTTGCCAAACCGGTTCTTGAGCTTTGTACCCTGCCCTACTCTTTGCACTTGGTCCTAGTGTGCGGCTCACTCCAGTGCGCCGATCAGAAAGCGTTCCTTTCTTCCTAGTAGAGTTGGTGTAACGTTGAGAACGCCTGAAAACAATAAAATCGCCAAACGCCGCCACAATTCTTTATTTTTCTTAAAGGCTTCGGTCGGAAGCCAGCGCTAATATAGCACGATCCATCATCGCAGTTATCGTTGCAGTATGATCGCATCCCATTCCGACTTGATGCACCAAACTTTGGAGATTTCCTGAGAAACTACTATTAAATGGTCGGCCGTTCTCTCGCTTGATCGTCTCATCGTTCTTACGAATGAGCTCCTCTTCCATCTCACCGGCGGCCAAGAACACCGTTCTCTCTGGTTGCATGAATACGGCTTCTTGCAAACTTCGGCCGACATTGGGATCGACCCACAACACAGGCGAGATCAATCCCAATCGGTCAAAATAATCGTTCTCTAAAAATAGGCTTGCGGCAAAAAGCCCTGACAGGGAGTAACCTAATACTGAATTGTCATAACCCTCGCTGGCTTTGAAGATATTTCCTATAAATTCTTTGAGCTCCTTACCTCTCCCCGTCTTAACGATCCCAGAGAATGAGAGATCCAACTCTCGGTTAGTGTAGAATTCTCCCCTACAAGCATGGAGTTTTTCGTAATCCTCAACATCAAATCCCAAGAGTATTAGCTCTACCGGATTTATGGTCCCATCTATCGTTCGCGCTCTCAGCGCGCAGATCGCGGCATCACCTATCAAATCATCATCGAGTACCAATATTCTCCGATCCACCTTCTTGCCTGAAGCATATCTGCGAACGCTAAAAGATCCATGTCTCACATGGTTTGTTGCTTTTAGATTAATCACCGATGTATCGAAATACAAACCACCACACCCCTCTACTTAGTCAGTAAATATGTAATCTCGGCAATCTCTTAAAGTTTTCTCGCCTATTTATAGAAAAAGGGGGGCGAAACCTTGGGGATTTCGCCCCCCGCCACGATGGCAGGGATCTTGACGAAAGCGAGAAGCGTAACCTGGAGGACTACGCTTCTCACCCGAGTTCATCAAAAGCCGATCGTGACACCTGCGTTCACGCTAGCCGCGTCGACGTTACCGCCAGTCGCATAGCTGCCGCGCAGAAACGCACCAGAGTTGTTATTAATGTCAGCGAAGAGTCCGGCGCCGATAGTAAAGTAGCCATCGGTTTCGACGCCCTGGACACGGAAGACCGTCGAGGGAGCAGCAAGATATGCTACATCGCGGTAGGCGCTATCGTCATCGCCGAAAGTATAGGCGACAGACATTTCCGGCCGCAGGGTAGCCATTCCGGTGTCAAAGTCCGTCCCGGCTCGCAGACCAGCAGTCGGCGCAAATGCAGTATCATTTGCTTTGTCTACGATAAGACTGACCGCACCAGCACCTTCCTCAGTAAAGCCGTCGAAATTGAATCGGCGAAAGCTAAGTTCACCGAACGGTGCTACCCATCCTCCTCCAAAATCGAACATATACTCGGCGCGCAGATTACCCCGCAGTTCGGTACTTTCGAATTCAGAGATTGCTTCGCGAGAAAGAGTAGGCATCACCCGTGAAGCGTTCCAATTGCTCCAGCCGTAGACAAAATCGGCACCCAACGAAAAGTTGCCAAAAGTTTGCCGGACGTAAGCTCCGACCATAACGGTATCTGCATCGGCCTGAAGCACATCACTTTCGGAATTGGCTTCGATCCGCCCATAACCCAAGCCAGCTCCAAGCTCACCATTACCAGTGGCCACGCCGAAACCAGCAGAGCCGCCATAGTTTACAGTTTCAATGGACCGCGATCCGACGGCACTGTCTCCTTCGAAGTCAGCGAACCTGCCAGTAGGAGCAAACCAAAGATTAAAACCTTTGGCGCCTGCAGGAATCCGACGGCTGCTAATCGCATCCACGAACGGAGCCGTCGTCGCCAATGCCGTGAGCGAACCGTAGAATTCGCCTGAAGCCAGCTCGTTCAGAGCAGTACCAACCTGGTCCATCGTAAGCAGCGTATCGAAGCCCACAAAGACGCTGGCCAAGTCCTGAGACAGAACGAATTGGTCCCCATTCACGCCAATTCCACCGTTAGACCCGGCCACGATCGATCCCACAACGTCTGGGAAAGCCGCGGTAAGGGCCGAACCAGCTGCAACCGAATTCAAATTGGTGCCTGCCGTTTCGAAGCCAGCACGATCAGCACTTGCGAACACAATTGTTCGGCCACCTTCCATCCTTGTGGCCAGATCGAAGCTAACAAAATTCGAACTCGAGTTAGCCACGACACTCGCGCTAGAGGTCACCGCCCCGGAGACGCTAGCGATATCAACCGTCTGACCATCAGTGAACAATCCACTGGTCGGGCTGACCAACTGGACAGTTCCCGCAAGATTCATGTCGCCGTCAATTGTGAGGAAGCCAGTTCCCAAGTTTGCAAACGCTTGGCCGAAGGCGTTTTCAGGAGTGGTGAACAACCCGGACGCAAGTCCGATCGTCTGCACCGCAAGCGGATTGGTCGACGTGCTCGTGTTCGAGAAGCGCGGATCGACAACCCGCACCAGCGTCGGCGTCACGCCCACCGATAGCGTGCCGCTGCCCGATTGGGTGAAATTGCCGTTCTGGTAAACTTGCACGCCGTCGATCGCGGTAACCGAAGCGTTAGTGCCAAACAGGGGTGCGGGAAGCGCCACCCGGCTACCCAGCACGAGGCCGGCAGAGCTCACCAAATTGCCGCGGAGACCGAACACACTGTCGTCACCGATCGTCGCGAGCTGGATTTCACCACCATTGATGGCGAAGGTTCCAATATCGAGCGTGTAGTCGGCCACCGTATTGGTGTTGCTCACCGGTCCGAAGGCCGCGCCGGTGATGAGGAACGCGCCTGAACCGGTCTTGGTCAGGGTATCCACGCCCAGCACACGAGCACCGCCTGCAAAGGCCATCAGGTCGCCAGCTGCGCTGATCCCCGGATCGAGGTCGCCAAAGGCATCCTCGAGCTGGGTCAGTGCCGCCGAACCGAGACCAAGATAGCCAGCACCGTTCAGCATGACTTTGGTATCGGTGAAGCGCTCACCGGTTTCCTCATCATACTCGGCGATGACACCGCCGCCGGTAACCGACCCCGAATTGAGCGCGATGTCGGCAGTGATATTGCTCGTGCGAACCGTATCGTCGATGCTGCCGAAGGCACCTTCGACGACGATCGTTCCCCCCAGCAGACCGTTCTGCTCGACCGCATAGCCCTGCTCGATCGCATCGGCGAGATCGAACACTTCCTCTGCGCCGAGCTGGGTCAGCGTATCGACCGAGCGCGTGGTGTAGTTGTCGACATTGGCACCCAGCGAGACGTCGCCGCGAAGGACGCCGTTGTTCGTGAGCGTTCCGTCGATTGCCGCAAGCGACGCACCGCCGGTGACCAGCCCATTGTTGGTCACAGTCGCCGATCCGCCGGTCGCGGAGTAGGTGGTCGTGGTCGTATTGACCTGGGTCACATCACCGATATCGGTAAGCGTCGTGGTCGAAGTTAGGTCCTCGTAGATCGAGAAGGCCCCGATCGACCCGAAGATTTGACCATTGTTGAGCGCTGAGGCCTGGGTTGCGCTGAAAACGGACACCGAAGCATCGTCGCCATCGAAGGCAGCACCTCCATCATAGCCGATCCGGCCGTCATTAGTGAGGCTTGCAGCCCCACCGGTACCGGTCCTGCTCGAGGTGATCGTCTGACCGGTCAGAACGCCTGCGGTGTATTCATCGTCACGCATCGAAGTCGTGTCGAAGAAATAGGCACCCACCTGCATGGAGGCGCCATTGGTCGCCGCCAGAACTGTGCTGTCGACGCCGATCGAGGCGCTCGAACCGCTCTGTCCGATCACGCGGACGTCACCGAAGTTGGACGGCAGGTCACGGTTATCGGCATCAACCGCCAAAGTAGCCGTCCCACCGGTCGCCGTGCTGCTGCGCTGTTCGGAGTAGGCTGTCAGCAGCCCGTCTTCGCGCTCTTGCTGGTAGGCAAAAGTCGAGTCGCTTCCAGAAGCGAAAATATCGATCCCGTTGCGAACCTGCCCTGTGATCGTAGCCTGCGCGTTACCGGCATCGGTCGACAGCGCCAAGCTCGTTCCGCCAGCATTGGCGACATCGCCATAGCCTTCAGGATCCACGCCCCCATTGCCGATCGTGCCGGCGACCGTCGCTTGGACATCACCGCCAGAGGCCGCGAGAGTTTCAGCGTAGTCGACCGTGCTGGTCGAACCGGTAGCAGTCGTCGTCGAGGTATTGGTCTGGTCGTATGCGCGCGCCGAGAAGCGGCTGCGCTGCGAGACGACCCCGCCAACCGAACTGTCGGCGCCCAGCGAGAAGCTGTTGATGCCGGCCGCGCCATTCATGAACACTGAGCCACCGATCATGCCATCGTCGATTGCAACGATCACGTCGCCATCGTTGACCTCGACGGTCTCCGAAATGACCTGAACGAGATTGCTGCCGACAAAGGCGCCGTCCTCGTCGAACGTCTGCTCGAGGTTGTAGGTCTGCGAATAATCGTAACCGCCGAACGCCTGGGCCGTCGCGCTCAGATCGCCACCGATCATGCCGCCATCGGCAACCTGGGCGCTGGCCGAGCCGGTCGCAAAGAGCGACGCGCCTCCGGTGATTTCACCGCCATCGACGACGAGCGCGCTGTCGCTGTCCGACTGACGGCTGGATTCTGCGTAGGTATACTCGCGTTCGAAACTGCGCTGATCGCCATCGGCATCAAACGTGCTGACTTGGCTATCGCTGAAGGTCGAGACGAACTCGCTCCCGTTCGCATTGCCCGAGAAGCTGCCGAAGATCGTGCCGCTGACGAAAGCCGAGCTATTGCCGTCGGCCGACTGGAAGACCGAGCCATCGCTCGCCCCGCCAAACGGCGAGAACTGTACCGCGCCATTGGTGCCCGCATAAATGCCGGTGACATCACCCCCGCTTGACGCCTGGGCCTGATCGCGTTGCAGTTCACGGGTCGTGGTGGTTCCACCATCGACACCCGGCACCGCAACCGTCGTGGTGACGATCGTCTCGAGGAATGCCCGGTCGGTCGCCCGGCTATTGGCGGAGGTCTGGCCGATCACCGCGCCTTCGTTGACGACATTGGCGCTACCAGCGCCGTTCACATCGACGCGGCCGGTGACAAGACCGCCCGCCGCATTGGCGAAGCTGCCATCGCCGCCGAGATTGGTGTTCGATTCGGCCCGACCGCTTTCATTGACCGAGGTGGTCGTCCCGCTCGTCGCATCGGTCGTGGATGCGAAGCTGTTGCTGTTCGCATTTTCGCTCGCCGAGCCATTGGCATCGGCGTTGACGTTGCCGTTGATGCGGCCGGCATTGGAGACGCTGGCCGATTCATTACCGAAGGCTCGGACCAATACCGGAGCGGTCGCATCGAGACCGATCAGGCCGCTTGCGGCATTGTCGATGGATGCGCTTCCACCAGTGCTTTGACTGGTCGAGAAGTCGGCGGATTCGCTATTGCCCATCCCATCGGAGCTCGACGAAAATCCGTTTGAGCTGTCGCTTCCGCTCGCGCTGGCAAATACCGAACCGTTGACGGCCCCGGCATTGTAGACATCCGCATTGCCATTGGCAAACGCATCGGCCGAACCATTGACGACACCGGCTTCACCAATTGCAATCGACGCATCCGCCCCCGTGCTGCTGCCGGTCGAAGCCTGCGAGAATTTGTTCGCGCCCGTATCGCTGTCGAACGTGCTTTCCTGAGCGAATGTGGTTTCGCTTCCTGTGGATACCGACGAAACGAAGCTCGGGTTATCTTCGATGCCGACCGTGCCATCGACCGAAGCATCTGCTCCTGCAAAACCACGGGCCGTTACGCCGCCGGTCACCGAGCCCGTTTCGGTAACGGAAACAGAAGCTGTTCCGCCAACCGATTCACCGGTCTGTGCGAATCTGGACTCCGAGAGTGTTCCGGTCGTCGAACTCGCGTTTACCTGGGTGGAATTCGAGTTCTCAGAACGAGCCGAGACATTCGAGAAGAAGTTCTCATTCCCCACCGCGCCTGCGATATCGACGTCTGCCGATGCAAGGCCATTTGCTTCGACGTTGCCGCTCACCGAACCGGTTTCGCCGACCATGACCATGGCCGTCGAACCAATTGCAGTCTGAGTGTCGCTTTGGACGAAGCTGGAATCGGTGCCGTCAATCTGGCTAACCGTGACCGTCGAGCCTTTCTGGGTGTTGGAGGACGCCGTTACACTGTCGAATTCGGTTTCCGAACCGACCGAGCCATTGACGTCCACCGACGCGCCATCGAGGCCGACGGCAAAGATCGAGCCTGTATTCGCGCCGGCCCCGACCGAGGCCGACGCCGTTCCGCCCTCATGCGTGTAGCCCGAGGTGCTAGTGGTGGTCGTCACTCCGTCGACCGTTTCGGTTTCCGTAGTTGCCGGTTCCGACCCGAGAAATTGCGATTGAATGACGCTGTCCCGCAAATCGGATTCGGTGGTCGCAGTAGCTGCGTCTCCGACATCGCCATTGAATACAGCATCCGCCGACGTGCGCGAGGCAAGATAGACGGCCTGCGGCCCGGCGCTGTCGATCTGGCCGGCACTGTTCAGTGATGCAGCGCCTTGGGTATTAACGAAAACTCCCCCTGCAAGCAGACCACTATTTCCAAGGTCGACTGCGCCGCCGACATCGAACACCGCAACTTGACCGGTAATTGACCCAATATTTCCGAGGCTAAATGTGTTTGCTACCTCTGTGGTGTCGCCGATATAGAATACCCCAACCGGCGCCGCTTCAACGCCAACATCACCGGCATTCTCAATCACTATTGCGCCAGCCTGAGTAGGCATCAGATCGTTTCCTGGCCGAACCGTGCTCGATCCAGTCTCAAAGGTGAGGTTCACATCGGACCCACCGACTGAAGCCAACGCTGCATTCACTTCAGCGACCGTGCTATCATTCGAACAGGTAACATTCGATTGATCGACAGCGCATCCAGCATTGGCTGATGTGGCCAACCCCGTCACAAGCGCCGCTGTTGCTACGGATAGCCCCAATTGAGATTTTTTAATCATTGTGATCCCTCTAAACTCGCATTTTTTGATGCGCGCATTTGGTCACGAATGTTTGTGTTGATGCGCGCTAACAAAGACAGTCAGCGAAAGTTGCATCAGTGTCCCCACCCAGTTGGGTGGGAATGAATCTCGAGCGGAGTTGTCGGTGTGCGAGACGAAAAATCCGTATGACGCCAGAATCAAGGGATTTAATATTTCATGCAATCTCTTCGGGTATCGATCTTCGGTGATCGCGACACACTCAGGGGACAGAATAACTGTTCTGCAGACTTATGTCCGAAATGCGTCAGAAACCTCGGCGATGGCTCTTGAGCGATCAATCTGAGCGCGACAGGTCGCCAGCCTTCGCCATATCGACCAAATCGGTGAGCGACCCTACCAAACACTTGGAACACATGTTTTTGACATGCCAACGAGCAGTCTCATAAGCCATCCGAGCGTCGTTTGCCGCATTTCGGACGTTCCGGTCTTTGAGAAGAGACTGCAGCAAGCTGGTTTCTTTTTTTGTTAGATCGAAAGCTCGCGCGAATGGCTGGATATCGACCGGAAGCTCCTTTGGACCAACGGTCATAAGTGCGAGTTCGGATCTGTTCGCAATAAACCCAAGATTGGTTGGCAGGGGCGCGAAACGGAATACAAATCCATCGATTGAAAATTGCGCGTGCTCACCTGAAAGAGCGAGGTTCACGCATTCACCGATCGCCTTCTTGGCGGCTGCGGATTCAAATAAGATCCTATCGGACGTCAGATGAAGCTTGTTTTCGCAGCTGATTGACCGAAGTGCCGAATTGTTATGCAGGGGTCGCAGGTTAAAATTGGGTGCGACGAGGAAACTTTCTGCCGTTGACTGCGCAGGGTGTTTATTGGCAACCAACGCCAACCTTGACGAAAGCTCAAAGTTCCTCGCTAGCATTGGCAAAGCCGCCTCCAGCCTCCTTGCCTCGTTCGATCCAAAATAATCGAGCCTGAAACCACGTTGAACGCTAATCGCAACCCTAACGTTATCGTTGTTCATGACGACGCCATGGACACTATCCATTACATCTCCCGCCAGCGCGATGTCGTTAAAGTATGCGGTTCTCTTGATTTCATCATTCGAGATGTAGCTTTGACCAAGCCGACATTTCCCTACCGGCGTTGCCATCGCGAAATGGCGTCGCGGGTCTGACGCGTTGTACCCCTCATTGTAGCGCCGCACAGCTTCAGGATTATGATTGAAAGTTATCGAACTGGTGTACGCATTTCTAGGTGACGAGATCAGGACCATCGCCTTGTCACCTCCAACCCAATTAGCGACACCCTTCGCTACATCGTGCCAACTACGCTCGCCAATTGCAGCTTTGCCGCAGACATCCCCTAAGTCAGCAAGATCTATTGGCACTTAGTCCACCCCCTAGTCATTGAATGATCGGTCTTTGGAGCAATCGAGCACGATTTTGCAATATGCTAACCCGTAGATAGTATATTGACGGACCTATTCTTGCATTAGATGCGACAGCCTCGTCACTGCGTGGCAAGAAAACGCCTGACGCTCCGTGCGGTACACCATCAACCTTAAACCGGATGCGCAGCACTTTCGCCACCACGCTAAGCAGCGCTAGTCTCATCTTGCCTCTCCTGACATGAAAAAGCCCGCTCAATCGGCGGGCTTCTTTTCTTCGGGTTTTGACTTCGCGACTTTTCGCAACCGCTCTTCCCAGCGAGCCTCGTCCTCGTCCGCTTCGTGCTCGCGAGCGGCCTCTTTGAATTTCTCGGCTTGAGTTTTTTCGTCAGTCATCAAAGCCTCGCTGCCTCAAAATGCGGTCATTGTAGCCAATGAGATAAATGTAGGGTGGCTTCTGCTGTTCGACAATTTTTCTTATCCGGCGATAACAAGCGACAAAGCGCCTCAGCTTATCCCACTTAACCGAGCCGCCACCGTCGAGATAGAAGACCCGCCCGCCGTGCTGGCGAACAGCTTCAATTGCGGCGCTATCTTGGTGAAAGCGCTTATCGTGACTGACCACCACCCAGTCCTTCTGGCTCACTACAGCAAGCCAAGCGTCATCGTCCTCATCCTGATCAAATCCATGCTTCTTCTCATCATGAAATTCGATTTCGAAAGGCGCGCGTAGATGCCTCAGTCGCTTGGGAACGACTGAGCCGGTGCATCGGTCGAAGAAGAACGTTAGTGAACCCACTCGTTCTTGCGGGCTTCACGGGGGTCGATGCCCTCAAACATGAGAGCGGCTTTCAAATTCTCTTCAGTGACGCTCAGGTCTTCGGATATCTCCTCAAGAGGCTCCCCAGCTTCCCAGCGCTCTCTGAGTAGCCAAGTGGGCACGCCCTGAACGTGGGGTGCGCCAAAGCGAACCCGGGGATCAATGACAACCGGAGACTTAACGCCCGCGGCTTTCCACCGAGAGACCAGTCCGTCTTCGTACTCAAACTCCTTGAAGCGCTGCCCGATTACACTTTTCCAGGCTAATTGGCCTCGCTTATTGCCGATAAGAAGGTCTGCACCGGCGTCCATTGCCAAATCCACGCCATCTGTCTTGAGGCGTAGAGTCGCGAAAGGGTGGGGGGTGTCGAATTTGGCCGCGTAATATGCGCGTGCGACACGAATGTCCGAGAGCTTCATGCCCTCTTTCTTCCAAGCAGCCACCATCGCTAGTTCGATCAGTTGAAGGTAAGAGAGCTTCGCACCGCTTTCCCGACCGCCAAGCGTGGTGTTCTTATGCCAACGGCCCACGGTCGCAGGGGCGACATTCGCATAGCGCGCAGCTTCCCCCACGGCGTAGTTGGGGGCGCCCAAACGATCCTTCCAAAATTCTTCATGGGCGGGGGCAGCGTTCACGCTTTTACCTACGCCGTCGGAGCTGTTTCATAGGTTAGCCTCTTACCTACGATGCCTTTTAATGCAGTAACCGAACGATCGGTGTCATTGCAACCGAGGGCAGCGCGATTGTTATACCGAAACTCGAACTCTGCCAGATAGCGGTGAAGGTGATCTTCGCCGCAGTGCTGATAAACGCCCTTCATGCCGCGCTTGAATATCGAGAAGTAACCTTCAACCGTGTTGCTGTGGATGCTGCGATCCTCAAAGTTCACGTATTCGCCTTTGCCGTGGCTGGTAGTGCCGTGACCAGCGAAATAGTGCTTCACGTCGCGATAGCCGCTGTGCTCGTCCGTCATAATGCGGGCTTCGCGCTCTACGTTGGCGATAACCAGCGGCATGAGCGTTTCGGCCTTCACATCGTCAATGACCATGGTGCGGGCCTTGCGGGTGTCGCGGTCCACTAGGGCAAGCACCTTCATCTTGTGGTGGAAGGCGCGGCGCTTAACGGCACCCTTCTTCTTGCCGATGAAAGTCTCGTCCACTTCCACGATACCGCCGTTGCCGCCCATCGGGGGAAGCTCGCCACCGTCGCGCATCGCTTCACGAATGCGGTGCAGGAGAAACGATGCCGACTTGTAGGTGATTTCCAGCGTGCGGTGTAGCTGGTGAGCGCTGATACCCTTCTTGCTGCTCGTTACGAGATAGACCGCCTGAAGCATCTTGTGCATCGGGATGCGGGCGTGTTCGAATACCGTGCCGACCTTCACCGTAAACTGCTTCTTGCAGTCGCCACAGCGCCAGAGGCCGACACGAATACGCTTCTCAGGGTTCGCCTTCACTTTCGTGATGCGGTCAACACCGCCACAGTGAGGGCAAACTGCTCCGTCCGCCCAAATCACACTTTCAAGGTAAGCGAAGGCCGCTTCCTCGTTGTGAAAATATGGCTTTGAAAGGACTGACATTTACCGTTCTCCGTTGATGCTTGCAGCATAACAGAGTCAGGCGTGTTTGCAAAGTATATTATCGCCAATGAATTGGGTATCCTCGAAACTAATCGCTTTCAAAGCGGACCTTCTGCTACTGTCCCATGCCCCCTCGTATCCAAGGTTGAGAGAGGGCGTTGATGGAAGTCTTGATTAAACCAAGGACCTAACGGGCCGATTCAACCTTTAAGAATAAACGACGTTGAATTGCTAGATATGACTTCGGCCATACTTAAGCTTTTCGCCGTCGCTAAGGTCCGCGCAAAGTTCCACTCGCAGCGCTATAAGACACACTGACGATACGGCCGTTGCCAATCTGCCAAACCGGCTTTCGAGCCTTGTACCCTGCCCTTTTCCTTGCACTTGGACCTAAGGTGCGGCTCACACCAGTGCGCCGACCAGAAAGCGTTCCTTGAGGTTCGACGACTTTGAGCCCGAAACGAAAAGCATTCTTCGGATCAACTCCCTTGAGAAGGTATTTGCGAGCCGCAACACTGTTCCTGACCCGCTCGACCAACACCGTACCAGTAGGTGCAGGCTCATGGTTTTCTGCGCGTTTACGTGGACCTTTGCCCTTATGCTCAAGACTAGTGACCCAGCGAGGTACAAGGCGCTTAAACTCATCTACTAGTTGCTCCGGTACATGGACCAACCAATGCACGTGGTTCTTTTCGCGGGCGTAGACATAGTAAGGTGCGACCGACAGGCCGAGTTGTTTGCACCGGGTTCGCAGCCAGCGGCAGAAGCGCTGATTTCGAAGCTCAGCGAAGTTATCTTTACCACTCTCGGTCAGGTTCCACTGGATAGTAACCATCAGATTCAATGCGACGGGCGCGCTTACATTGGACGCTGGGCACCCATTTCGAGATTGCTTTCCGCCTTGTGGAAGCGCGTAGCGACACGCGTGATGAAGAGCGCGCGCAGGTGACAACCCTATAGCACTTGTTGTCTTAATTTCTCTAATTTGGTTGGACTGCATGTACATTACTTCGTCGAGTTTGTTCCTGGTGTAGTACATACGGCTAAAAGGATGTTTATTCTTTAACCGCAAACAGTACTTTCGTATACGTGTCTAAATGAGACATGATATACTCCAAGGCCACCAAGCACGAGGTTCACGGCACAAATCGCCCATCAATATCCCGTGAGAATGGATACCCGCCGGTCGTTCAGCATTCATTGTTAATTAAATCCCGTCGAGGGTACTGGCGAGCATCGGCTCACCGCGGGAAGTAATTGCTCAATCAGTTGAAGCAAGGGCCGTCCTGGCGTCGATGTTCACACCGTGAGGTAATGCCAGCCACGAACATACCAGATAAGCTGTAGAATGGGCCGATTGTGCAGTCGAACCTCGACCTCACCTCCGACAACTATGAGTATGGCTGACGCTCATTGCTTCTGTACGTAAGCAATAACTGCTTGGAAGGATGGCCTGTAGGTGCTTCGTTCGAGCGCCTTAGTCCCTGGCCAGCCTGTTCGGGTCACCAGCAGCCGCGCCGAACGTTTATTGACCCCGGCTGGGAATGAAGGCCGCGGCATCCTGTCATGGTTCAGCCACGACGAGCAGGATTACTTTAAATGAGTTTTTTTGCAAACCGGCACATACACGCTTTGCGGAAAACTATAATGGCTGACCACCCTAAGATTGCGGTGACGATCCGTTTTCCATTTGGCCGGCGCACGCTCGAATGTTGTTCGCCGTCGGTTAGCGCAGCTGAATTGCCGCATTGCCAACCTTCTTTTGCATCCAGCCTGCTCTTGGGCTGCGGGGGGGCATCGGCCGGACAAGAGGGTTCCTGAAGGACANCGCGTTTTACTTGTATTGCGTTTGATTGCGCCGCCTCAGAGGCATCACGTATCAACGAAAAAAGATCATAAGGCAGATCGTTAGCCCTAGGAAAGTGCCGATACAGGCGGCTCCGCAGACAAGCATGACGGACCATTTCGAGAGCTGGGCATTATCTGGCTCACCCGTCGGAATATGTCCAAGCATAGGATGATAGCCGGTCTTGGCCTCCCCAAGTTCACGCGCTTCAGCCAGTGTATTCTCGACGCGAAGAAGTAACCCATCGATTTCGGCGAGCCGCGGCTGCAACCGTTCATAGGTTTGCGCAATCAGTACCGTGATACGCCTTTGGTCTTCGCAACTTTTGGCGAGATTGCGAAGGATTTCGAACGGGCCGAGTTCATCACCATAGCAAATCTCGTAAAGCATTCGAACCATGATGGCCGCCAGAATTAGAACGTTTGAGTCGCGGTCTACCCGGTCTGCAATCCTGGACATAATCCGCTCTTCGACTGGGTTAATTTCCACGCCGAACAAAGTTCGCCACAGTTCGTCGAGATAAGTCATTGTCCCTCTCCTGCGAGTATTGCCTGCATGAAGCCAGCAAGACGGCCTCGTGCTTCTGTTTGGGTCCAAATCCCGGAACATTGGTCCAATGCTTGGGAAAGAGTGGCGCACCCAGCATGCATGGAGTGGGTGATGTCCTGGTGCAGCCAAGGGAGAAAGACGAAGTTTGCGTCCCGCCTTCGTGCCAGTTGGACTGCCTGCCGGCAGAAAATGACCCTGTGGAGTTCACGCTCTTTCGCCCTGGCCCGGTAGGCTGGTTGTTCCTCGTGACGTCCAGCGACGTAGAACACCATCAAATTTGAATGGCTCGCCGCGTTCCGGAAGTTAGCAGCGATTTCGATTGTCTCCCGGTAAAGCGCTGGTTCGAACTCGAGAATTGCGACCCTACTGGCAGCCTCGAAGCGAGCGTCGAGCGCCCGATCAATCCGGTCAGGATCGCGGGATGTGAAATGCCTATGGAGTTCAAGCGGGCGATTACGGAAGGCAGGGCAACGATTGCCACCGACCTCTATAATTAGCGCTTCCTGGCGCATGAGGAACTCGAGGGTAAGCGCAAGGGTACTACGGCCGGTCCCACCGCCCTTGCCGACAACGAAGAAGGTCGGAGCTACGAGCGCTTCTTCCTTATCGCTCGGGACGAGAGGCTTAGTATTGCTGTCCCAGCGGCGCCGCAACTCATCGCGCAATTTGTCCGAGCGATCATCGCTTATGACAAGGTTACTACTCATTCCAATCATCCTCTTCGTCGATTAAATCCAGCTGGTAAGCGGTGGTCCCAGGCGGGCGACTAGACGAAGCAAGCTTTTGGGATGAATTCGGCTCACTCGATCGCAAGACGGTCGGTTGATCATGGCCTTGCGGCTTGTCTGGGCCCCTGCGCAACGCTGCAGAACCGATTTGCGCTGAGGCGCCTAAATCGTGATCTAGCGGCGCAAGCTTCGAGTGTTCAACGAACGATCTGTCGGCTCCGACACCTTTCTCAACGAGCTCCTTGTCAGCCCGATCATCGTCCTTGCATTGCCCGACAGCAGGAGGAACTGATGCTTCGGGTATGCTAATTTCAGCCTCGGACACCCTCGACTCATGCACGTTTGAATGCGGTACGAGACCCTTTCCGACTTCTTCATTGCTCGATGCGAGGCCTGCTGATGTGCCGGCGGCCTGCTCTTCATCGTTCATCTCGGCCGCTGCGTCCTCGGGAAAAGTCTGCGTGTCCTCGCCGCTATGCTGTTGGATCGAAGTCTCTTCCGGGGGGCGGGGTTCGAGCTGCTCTCGATCCTCACCCGGCCACGTGCCGAATTCCTGTAGCCACAGGTGCCCGGTCCAGACTTGGGCGTCGATTTCCTCGAAATCGGGTTCATGAGAATACGCAACCCGGCCTTCGTATACCTTGAAATAGCGATCAGACATGCAGGCGGCACGGATCCTATTCTCAATGGAGATTAAGCGTCCATCAAGCACATCGCGCTCAAGCCGTTTTGTGAATTCCCAATCGGCGTCTGAAGCCGCGAGCCCGCTCTTGAGAAGCGCATTGAACGCCTCGATGCTTCCCATCGGGCCGAGGCGCTCGAAAAGAGTTCCAAGCTTTTCATGCAGCTCGGACTTCCAGTCCTTATGCCACTTGGCATGAGGGGCAATGGCATCAATTTCGCGCTTCAAAATGCTGAGATGCATCTGCAGCTTCCAATCGCGCCTAAGCGGTCCGATCGCGCGTCGGACGAAATCGATCATCACCCGAAGTCGGATCCGATCCTCCTGCTTTTCCATTTGCAAGAGCTTCCCAAGACGGTCGACATCGCGATCATCCTGCGCATCAAATGCATCGTTGTACGCCCGTACCTCTCCCTCGGTCAGCGACCTTGCTGCATCGCGGATGCGCGACGAACCTTCGAGAAACAGATCTTCCATTCCCGCGGGCAATTCGAGCTCTTCGCGCGCCTTTTTTGCCCAGTCATTCATTTGTTCATCACGCTCGCAGGCCGCCAGCGCGACAACCTTGAGGTGGTCTTCGTCCAGGTTTCCAAGGTAGGCCTCGAGGATCCCGGCCCGCACTATCCGGTTCCAGATATTGTCGGGATTTGCCAACTTTGGATCGGCAGCGTGGTCCTTGATCATCAGCGCGATGAAGGACACCATTAACCCCGGCATTCGTCCGATCGCCGAAGGTGAAGTACCGGCTTGGGCGAGCTTGTCGATGAACGGACTGGCGAGCGCGAACCTGCTCTCTGGATCGTGACGCTCTCGGGGTTTTTGCCCCCCGATTTGCCGCTCCTCAACGCTGTCGATATGGGCGATCTTGGCCGCGTTACCGCGCGCAGCGACCAGTAGCTTGAGGACCGTAGAGAACGCTTGAGCGAGCTCCTTCTCGAGCTTTGCCTGGTTCTTCAGAACCTTGCCCTTCGACTTCGCATTCGTCTCTTCAACCAGAAAGGCGTTGCGTAATCTCACCCCGGCACGATGCCCTTTAACGGTAGGATTACCTTTGTCGTCAGTCTCCTTCAGAAGATGCTCGAGCTCGCGATGGCGCGCGACGTAGGCAGCTTCCTCAGGTATATATTGAGCAAGTTCTTTCCAAGCGGAAACGAGCAATTCTTCTAATGGATCATGGTTCATCATGAAGTCATTTTAGGATGACTTTCTTGAGATTCCAAACCTGCATAATAGAAAATTCGATTCGAACATTCGAGAGTTGTTTATTCGAGACGCAAGAGAGGCCCTATACGTCATTATCGATGCAAGGGTTAGATACGCTTTTCGAACGAACAATTGGATTCCTTTCGAATCCTGAAAATTCTGTCGTTTCGAACTCTTACACGCAATACTATCCGAACTCGTATTTCTAAGCGCAATACCGCAAAAAGGGTCGCACTTACGTTCGCCCCTGTTTGCATGCGCCATTCCGGCCATTTGCGGCCGTCATGGTATTTGTTCGCTTCGCTCACACGTCGCCCCTGCGGGGCCTCCTCGTGCTGCGGTCATTGGCATGACCTGGGGCGGCGAGCATCGCCTTGGGTGAAGGTGATACCGTTCGGACGCCATCTGCCGTCCGATCCGAATCCAGAGTTTTTTGCGAAGAACTGAAGGAAGGAATGCCGGGCTGAACCGGCATGGAGAGAGGAAAAGATTTCCGCTCGGGCTTCGCCTCGCCGGTTCGTCAACCGAACCGAAAAGGAAATCGAAAACATGTACACCAATCATCTCGATCCCGTGCTCGAGGAGCGCGCACGTCTGCTCGAGTGCGAGGACGATTATAAAGTTCTGCGGCGAGTGCCTGCACCGTATTCCCATTTCCCAGAGAATGGCACGCCGCCCGATGGCAAATGCATCGGGATCGTAGATCTTGAAACGAG
>FUFK010039974.1_pt1 | contig 29341 bp, 30 predicted proteins | sample 1021851 | NCBI WGS metagenome assembly FUFK01 (sample SAMEA51879418, study PRJEB19060) | metagenome
CGAAGCAATGGAAGTTTGAAGATCATGGAGAATAACCGACTCAAATTTTTCGTCTTCAATAAAGCCGAGTAGCTGGTAATATTGCTGAAAAGTATCCTGGATCTTTCCTATTGCAGTGGATAATTGATTGATCCTGCCAACGTATATGGCGGTGATCATGATTCCTATAAGCAACCATAATAACAGCTGATAAAATCCAATAAAACTAAAATAATAGGCAAGGATGACTCCCACAGAAATAGTCGTAAAAACTAATGGTAACCAGCGCATTACTGAAGGGACAAAAGTTTTATAATTTGCAATCCATTTGAGAATGGTCTTCGAAGAATTTTCGGTTCTTACCAGCGTAGCGGTAGCACTGAATTCCTGTCGCCAGTCGGCTTTGTTAGCGAGTTCTTTGATTGCTTCCTGTTTTTCAGTAATTCGGGCAGTGTCATTACTCAGTAGAAAAGATGAAAGTTTGCTGGCTCCTTCAGCTAAAGCAGTTCTATTGAGATACTGAAAAAAGCTTTTTNTTCCGAAGAGATCNATATCACGACTAAAATCATGATCTTCAACATCAAATTCCTTTCCCTCTGGTAAATTCAGAAAATCTCCNGTTTCNAGAACGTGGATCTCAGTTTCGTTTATAGAGATCAAAGCTTCCATTTTATCCTTTTCGCGTTTAAGACCAGAATGTCTNGAGATCAGGAAGATNAATAGGGCCAGGCAGCCAATGACCNCAGGAANNACGATNTGTACCTGATCGTAGAAAAAATANATTGCGGCACATAAAGCAAGAAACACCAGTAATCTCAGGATACTCGAAACCGCCAGTTTTCCTGATAACTTCTTTCTATCCTGCTCGTATTTGTTCTTTCTATCCTTATAAAAAGCTAAAGGTTCTTTCATTCTAAACTATCTAATTCCTGCTTAAGTTTTCTGGTTAATCCTGCAACTACCAGTTCATAACTATGATCTATGAGTTTCCTGGTCAATTCCGGATCTACTCCACCATCCATTATTAACGTATTCCAGTGACGTTTATTCATGTGATAACCCGGTAAAATCGTTTCCGGATATTCTTCCCTTAGCTGAACAGCCCATTCGGGATCACATTTTAAATTCACTCTAAGTGGAACTTCATCGAGACTGGCAATGCTAAACATCTTGCCCATGACCTTAAAAACAAGATTATCAGGACCAAATGGCAAATGCTCTGAAACCCCTCTTTTTAGTAAGCAATAATCCCTGAACTGGTCGATATTCATAAAAATTAGTGTTTAATAAGNGGATACACTCTATTTTTNCAGTTTTGGAGCTTCCGTATTTTCGATGGTAAGTGCTGAATAATCGAGTTTCCAGCCNATNGTTTCCACGATCTTTTCCATNAGNGCGATCGTACCNAAAGCTTCTTTTTGTGCCTGCTCCATGAGTCCGCTTTGAGGGATCTTGTCTACAATGGTTTTTTTGGCGTCACGGTTAATGTCTGTAAGATCTGAGGTTGTAAAAGGATTCGCCCAGCCTTCACGTTTATCGTAGTATTTAAAATCTGTTTCGATCGTCAATAATTCCGGTTGTGGGAAATTGGTGAGTATGATCTTTTTATTCTCATTATCGCTTTGCATTCTCACCTTGCTNANATCAAATCCAACNTGTGCTTTCGCCTGTACCANCACNATGGCTTTCTTNTTTCCGAAGACCAGGCTAATGTATTTTTCCTTTAGATTNTCNTANTGNTAGATNTCAGAAAAATCACCTTCTACAGTNATAAATTTGCAAACGCTTCTAATCTTATCCATAAGAACAACAGATTGTTCATTGGTCTTCTCCATGGANCGATTCTTATTGAAGATCGAAAAAATAAAGTATACAGCAACCGCACCGGCTGCAAGTCCTATAAATAGTAATTCCATATTATATACCTATTTCACCTAAATGAGTGAATTTAAATCCTTTTTCATATTTAAGACCATATCCAAAACAACGATCAAAACTGGAATGTGCAAAAAGCAGGATTCCCGCAAGCTGTAAATATGCGTTATCGAGCATGATTCCAAGTAGGTAGATCGCAACGACAATTCCTTTATAATGAAAAATATTATAGGAATATGCACCAATCTTATCACTTGCAAGATAACCTAACATGCCAATATCGGGAACTAAAAATAAGCCTGCAAACCACCACCAGCTATAATCCAGTTTTGTGAAGAGAAAAACCCCCAGAATAAGCATTGCAAATTCTTCGATTTTCAAACTAAGCTTCATTTGTCGAGAATTTTATACAAGACCGGTTTTGATGGTGCTGCGTCATTTTCGAAAGATGCCGGCTGCAAACTTAAAAAGTAGGCACCGTCCTCGATCTTGTTTGGAACATAGATCAATTCTGTGATCGTCGCATGGTAGCGAATCTCCTTCGGGTAGTTCCAGAAGGCTTTGTGAGCCAGAAGTTTTCCTTCATCCTTCTCTTTATCTACAGAAGGCTGATCTATAAGCAGGTGGTCAATTCCCTGTTCTCTCAAAAAATTAGCCGCCGCTTCCTCGAGATATGGCCAGTTTGTATGAGAATGATATTTGGAGATCTTACCAATATAATTTGGTAGTGTCCTGATAATGATCGCTTCAGCTGTAGAATCCTTTAAAGCTTTTTCGAATTGTGCTCTTCTGAAAATACGGTCTTCACCAATAATTTCCGGTTCTAAAGAGATGACTTCTGCCTTAAAAAANAAACGTTTTAAATGCTGCTGAATAAAATTCGGTTCTTTAGTGATATGACCAACACATTCGGTGTGCGTGGCGTGAGCGTGAGGATTAAAACTGATATTGTTGAAATTCACTGAAGCTCCCGCACTTACTTTGCCAATAAAATTGCCATCAACAACCGGCTTGATCTCGGGATGTTCCAGATACCAGGCGATTGGATTTTTTTCATCACCACGCAGACTAATGGAAATATCCAGAGGTTTGGAAAGATCCAAACGAAAATCTGAATTCTGGTAATGTATGCTGGCGATCATAAGAGATGAATATGCTCAACAAATGTAAGATTGTAAACCGATAATCGGCTAACGCTGAACTTGATATTTTTAAGGCCAGCCAAAATTTTAGTCATTGAGATAAAAAAGCTCCGAGGCAATTCCATCGCTTAGAAATTTACCTTTTTCAGAAATATGAAATCCTGAATCACGCTTTTCAATTTGTCCGTTCTCAAGAAAAATCTGTGCTTCCTTTATAAAGTGTTGTTCGTAAAGCTTTCCAAAGTTGCGGTGAATATCTTCTGAATTTACGCCGAATTTTGTGCGTAACCTCGTCATAATATATTCGTTATAGGAATCTGTTAGCGATAAAACTTCCTGCTGTTGTGGAATTTTATTTTCTGCTAATGCCGAAATATATAATGAATTATTCGCCACGTTCCAGCTTCTGGTCTTACCGTCATAAGAATGGGCAGATGGTCCAATTCCCAGGTAAGGTTTTCCCAGCCAGTATGCCATGTTATTTTGCGAGTGAAAGCCTTGTTTTCCATAATTTGAAAACTCATAATGTTCAAATCCGGCGGTTGTAAGCTTTTGCACCAGAATATCGAAATGCTTCCTGAACTTTTCGTCAGTAACCGGTTGGATCTTTCCTTTTTTGATAAAAGTTTCCAGTGCTGTTTTTGGTTCTACGGTAAGCGCATAACTGGAAATATGAGGAATGTCTAATTTCAGGGCGATCTCTAAATTCTCCATCCATTGCTCATCAGACTGTCCGGCAATTCCGTAAATAAGATCAATACTGATATTATCGAAATATCGCTTCGCAAGTTTCAGGCATTCTAATGCTTCCGTTGCGTTGTGAGCGCGATTCATCAATTTAAGATCAGCTTCAAAAAAGGACTGCACACCAATACTTAGTCGGTTTATTGGCGAATCATTCAGCATTTTCAAAACCTCTTCCGAAAGATCATCGGGATTTGCTTCGAGAGTGATCTCGGCACTGTCTGAAACTTTGAAATTCTGGTTGATGTTTAGAAAGATCGATTCTAGTTCTTCCGAAGAGAGTAGAGAAGGGGTTCCGCCTCCAAAGTAGATGGTTTGTATAGGTCCGGGAATTTCATTTTTTCGCATTTCCAGTTCCCTGCCAAGCATTTCAACAAGTTGCCCCTTCTTCTTTGTAGAGGTNGAAAAGTGGAAATCACAATAGTGACAGGCCTGTTTGCAAAANGGAATATGAATATAGATTCCACTCATGATCTATTTGATCTTACCCGGGTTTTGCTTNACAAANGCNCTCCAGCCTGTGTAACTTTTGCCAATTTCGGTTTTTCCAGAATTATAAAAGTGACAAACCGCTGCAGCCAGACCATCTGTTGCATCGAGGTTCTTTGGAAGTTCCCCGATCTTCAACATACTTTGCAACATTTTTGCAACCTGCTCTTTACTGGCATTTCCATTCCCGGTTATCGCCATTTTAATTTTCTTCGGAAGGTATTCTGTAATAGGAACTTCGCGTGATAATCCAGCGGCCATGGCAACTCCCTGTGCCCTGCCCAGTTTTAACATGGATTGCACATTTTTGCCGAAGAACGGTGCTTCAATGGCAATTTCATCGGGGTGATAGGTGTCTATAAGTTCAATGGTTCTCTCAAAAATAAGTTTCAGCTTTACATAATGATCGCTGTACTTGTTGAGCTGTAACTCATTCATTTGAATAAAGCTCATGTTTTTATTAACCACCTTGATCAAACCAAAACCCATGATCGTAGTTCCGGGGTCAATTCCCAGGATGATCCTTTCCCCTTGTATAGTTCTTTTGTCTGTCGTGCTACTCACTAAAATTGCCTAATTTGGACTTCTGCAAAACTAATCATTTAAAATCTGGCGTTCGCAATTTATGGCCATGCTTCCTGTCTACATCCTAGCCGGCATTTGTCTGTGTTATATAATTTTACTCTTATCACTTTTATATGGATGGAGAAATTTAAAATACACTCCTGCTTCTGTCCCTTCTTCTGAAACTGCTTTTTCCATCATCATTCCGTTTAGAAATGAGCANGTGAATTTACCCGGCTTATTTGACTCTCTGAAGCGTTTGAAGTATCCAACACATAAGTTTGAGATCCTTTTGATCAATGATTCTTCTGAAGATGATTCAGAAAAAATGGTACAGGAATTTCGCAAAATGCATCCTGAACTTTCGATCGAGCTCCTGCAAAACCAGAGAGAATCTATTTCAGCAAAAAAAGATGCTATAAAGGTCGGTATAGAAAAATCCAGATTTGAATATATAGCGACTACAGATGCCGATTGTAAAGTTCCCGAAAACTGGTTACAGGGATTTGATGCTCAGATTGAGTCCGAGGATTCAGATCTTATTGCTGCTCCGGTAATATTTGATGAAGTCCAACCTGAAGATCCGTTATTCCGAAAATTTGATCTCATTGATTTTATGAGTTTGCAGGCTACTACGATCGGTGCTTTTGGATTGGGTAAACCGTTTATATGTAACGCAGCAAATCTATGTTTTAAGAAAACAGCGTTCCAGGAAGTAGGTGGTTATAAGCGGTCCAGCAACTATGCAGGTGGCGATGATGTTTTTTTACTTCAGAAGTTTAAAGAACATGAAAGAAAGATCGATTTTATAAGAAGCACCAACATGATCGTAACAACCGCAGCGCAGAAGGATCTTCGAAGCTTTATACAGCAACGTTTACGCTGGGCAGCAAAATCTGCCGGCTACAAAGATAATTTTGCCAGGTTTGCTGCTTTGACCGTGTTTCTAATGAATGCTGCAATGATCATAGGATTGGTGCTTTGCCTGTTCGATGCCAGCTATCTTCAGTGGCTTATGATTGTATTCCTTATCAAGTTTAACCTGGATTTTATGTTGATCTATAAAGCTGCGGTTTTCTTTGATAGGAAGGCAAGCATGCGAAGTTACGCCTGGAGTAGTATCGCCTACCCTTTGTTTTCTTCAGGAATTGCGCTGACTTCCCTATTCGTAGGTTTTGAGTGGAAAGGAAGAGACTACCGAAAATAGATTTATTCGGCTTTTACAACTACAGGCATTTTAAACACAGTAGATACAGGAATTCCTCTTTTACTGGCGGGATAAATTTTAGGTAAAGAATCGATACTTTGCCTGATCCAGTTCTTAATATCTGGTAATTGGTTGGTCACCGTGGTATCAACTTCTATGGATTCAACTTGCGGCTTCCCGTTCTTGTCGATCTCCAGGTATATAAAAAGCGTATCATCAATGCTTTTGGTCACTACGGGTTGCTGACTTGCCAGGTGGCTATAAATTGTCGTGGAGACCTGGCGGGCGAAGCAATCTTTAGCTTCGGCAAGATCGGTGAGATTCTGGCAATCTTCGAAAGCGGGATACTCATCCACTTCTTTCCAGTTCAATGTGCGTGATTCCTGCTCCAGAACCTCTTCAGAAGAAATTTTCCTGGTTTCGAAATTACAGGAGCACAGAATTGAAATTGCAACTGCAAATAATATCTTCTTCATTAAAAGTTAGCTTTCGGATTCCAAAAATAGTGAAATCTAGCAGGTTAGGAAAATTATCTGCTATTCCGAAAAATGCTCCTCTTTTTTAAGCTCACTCAACCTGTATTTTGCAATTTCGATCATANTNGNATTCCCACTACCGGCATACCTGTCCAGGTAACGCTGGTAATGTTCAGCAACAGATTTTTTATCTTCAAAATACCTGTCGGCAGTAAGAGCCAGTTCCAGTAACGCCCTTTCGTTTTCTTCATTTTCTTCGATCGCAAATTTAAAGAACCGGTAGGCCTCTTTGAAATCTTCGAGTTCCTTTGAAGCAAGTCCAAGATTTAGAAATTCTTTGTCAACTCTGGGATTTTTTATAAAAAGTGCATTGTAGAAATGTTCTCTCGCCTCTTTATGCCTGTCCATTTCCATCAGGATGACACCTATATTAGAATGCGCAGCGCTATTCATATCATTTATTTCCAGCATTTGCTTATAAGTTTCCAAAGCGTTTGGTAACTGGTTGGTCATACGATAGGCTATAGCCAGCTTTTCCAGTACAAATTCTGAAGTTTCACCTTCTTCTACGATCGTTTTAAACGCCGGTATCGCCTTGTCAAACTGAAAAGTAGACATATAAGCCTGGCCCAGAATAGATAAAAGACTTACATTTTTTGGACGTTTTTTTAAACCAGCCTGCGCGAGTACAATCGCTTCATGTTTTCTACCGCGAGCTAATTGATATTTACTCGTTTTATATAATGCACCTTGATGTGAAAAATCATAACTAACGGTTTCGAAAAATAGACGATTAGCCAGGGTGTCCAGTTTGCGCTTCTCTTTGGTAAGCCCTAATCTATAAGTAAAGCCGGCATTTTCAGGATACCTTTCTTTTAAATTACTGAAGATACTATCTGCCAGATCTAGCTGTCCATTCTCAAGTAAAAGTTCTCCATAGTCCTGCATGGTTAAAACCTTCTCAGGATGTTGTTGTGTTACCTGTTTGTAATTCTCAAGTGCAGCTTTGATATTACCTTCCGACTGCTGAAATTTCGCCAGTTTCAATAGAACTTTAGCATTTTTATCAGGCAGGTCTGTAAGTAATTCGATGGCATCTTCACGATTGCCGACGGCTGCAAGGCTATCAGCATTATTTAAAAGGTCCTGCTGCGCATAGGCGGGCAGCAGGACAATTGTAGTAAGAATCAGGGCTAGTAAAAATTTCAAATCACTTTATATTATCCGTTCTTATTTTCTTTTTGAGGCGTAGCAAATTCTATGGGTAAAGCATAGGCGATCGCGACTTTTTCTCCTTCAAATTCACCCGCTTGCATTTTAGGTAATGATTTGATCACGCGAGTAGCTTCAGCCTGCAGGCTGGCTCTTACTTCAGCTTCTTTTGCCAGAGATCTTGATTCAACATCTCTAATTTTACCGTCCTTTCCTATCACAAATTTCACGACGATACTTTGTCGACCGCTAAGATTCAATTCCTTTACCAAAGCTGTGTTGAAATTTTTGTTGACATGATTGGTGATTCGCTCTACCGTGCAATCTTTCTGTTCACTGCCTGTTAGCGATTCACATCCAGGATAAACCGGTGTTTTATCTGCCACCGCAAAGGGAGTAGCCATCTCCTGGCTAAATCCTGAAAGAGAAATTAGCAACACAAAAAGGCTTAGCAGATTTTTAAATCTTTTGTTTTTCATAATCTTGTTTTTGAATTTATTATTGGACCTTAAATGCGATTGGTAGACTATACATTACGCTTACAGGTTTTCCATTCTGTTCACCTGGAATAAATGATGGAAGCTCAGAAATTACTCTTTTCGCTTCCTCTTCTAATCTTGGATGCGGAGCTCTCGATTTAATATCCTGAACCTGTCCGTTTTCATCGATTCTGAATTGGACGATAACTCGATTAATACCTTCAAGTCCTAATTCTTTTCCCAGGGAAGTATTGAAATTCTTGTTGACGAATTTTGAAATTTCAGAAGAAGTACAGTTTTTTCTGGCGTCATCCACCCACTGGTCACATTCCTGAAAGGCAGGAACTTTATCGATTACGGCAAATGGTACTTCGGAAGCATTATCGTATGCACTATTGTTAGCACGGTTCTGAATATCCTCGGTAGAACCTGGCGCTGGCGGTGGTGAAGGTGGTAATGTTTGTTCTTCAACAACTTCAATAATCTCTGTCCCATTCGCTTGAGCTTCTTTCAATAATAACTCTTCTCTCTTCTTAAGAAGCTTCAGGAACTCTTCTTTCTCTGAAGGAGTAAGACTCTCCTTATTTTCTAGATGTGCTTTAAGTTCCGCAATTATTTCCGAAGTACTGGATTCCTGTAATTCTGGTTCTATTTCCGCAGAATTATCATCGGAGCATGCTACGTAAGTGAGCATAAGCAACAACATGGGAATGATGAGTAAAAACTTGAATTTTGAAATATTCGATGATTGATTTTTCTGTANCATAATGATTCGTNTTTTGATTAATGAATGACTAAAAAATTGATTGGTGAATGAAAAGTTTTCTGTTCCGAAGGCGTTATTGAGCAACTGTTCAAAATATTGCTTTTTTCCCGATTTCTGAACGGTGGTGCTATCAGCAATATACTCATGAAGCGTGGCCAGACGTGACTGGAAAATATAGATAAGCGGATTGAACCAGAACAGGATTTTCAATAATTCGAAAACCATCAAATCAGAACCGTGATGATCGTGCAGGTGTACCAATTCGTGCGTGATGATATGCTGTCGGTCTTTTTCCGAAATCTGGTCACCTATATATAATTTATTAAAATAAGTAAAAGCAGTATCAGAATTTGGAACCTCTCTTAGCTCGTAATAGTGAGCATGAAGAATTTTACTTTTTCGAGCGATCTTCTGAAGTTTAATAAGCTTGAAAATAAATATGCTTAAACTAATGACTACCCCTGCAAGATATAACCAGGACAACCAGTTGAACGAAGGATCTGCCTGAACAGGATTCGTAGATGCGATGTTCGAGGTTCCACCAATCATAATCTCGGGCATTAAGATCATTGTTTGATCACTGAATTGTTGCATGACGCGTGCTGGTGCACTTTGCTGTAAGCTCCCAATTTTAATAAATGGTATTAGAAACGACAGAATAGGAGTGGCAATTAAGTACGCACGGTTAAGTTTAAAAAAGGTTTCTTTTTCCAGCAATACTTCGTAGATCACGAAAAATGCCAGCTGGAATAAAATTACCTGGATGATATAATGTTCCATCACTAATTATCTTTATTGATTTCTTTTAAAATTGCTTCGAGATCTGTTGATTTCATCTCGTTCTTTTTCATAAAAAAGCTAACCATACTTTGAAATGAACCGTTAAAATAATTGTTCATCAACTGGTTGATGCTCTGGTTGCTATAGGTCTCTTTTTCAACTTTTGGAAAATAGATGTAACCTTTTCCTTTTTTTCTATGATCTACAAATTCCTTATTCTCCAGAATTCTTACGATCGTCGAAACCGTGTTGTAAGCCGGTTTGGGCTCGGGCATTTCATCAATGATTCCGTTTACGTTAGATTCTTTTAAACGCCAGAGAATCTGCATGATCTCTTCCTCTGCTTTGGTCAATTGTTTCATGGTAAATGAATAAGTTAAAGCTAATATAGAACTAATCTTTTAGTTTGAACTAATTATTTAGTTAAAAAATGAAATTAAGTTGATTATCTTCGTTCAGAAAAAGAAATAGTATGGAGATAGTATTGTTAAGTGTGGCAGCGATTTTTATGATCCTGGGAATCCTGGGAAGTTTTCTGCCGGTCTTGCCCGGAGTACCTTTGAGCTGGATTGGGCTGCTTATATTTTTTCTTATTCCAGGAGTAGGAATGAATTACGTGTTCCTTGGAATAACACTTTTTGTTGCCATTCTTTTCTATATTCTGAATTTTGCCATTCCAGCAATGGGAACCAAGAAATTTGGAGGAAGCCGCAAAGGAATGATCGGTGCCACCATAGGTTTGATCATTGGGATCTTTGCTCCGTTCCCATTCGCAATTCTTATTTGTCCGTTTGTAGGTGCTTTTATTGGAGAAATTCTAAATAAATCTGATTCCAGGACCGCTGGAAAGGCTGCTTTCGGTTCTTTTCTTGGTCTGCTGGCTTCAAGCTTTATGGAATTCATCGTCACCTTTGCATTTCTTATCCTGTTCCTTTACCAATTCTGGAGTTATAAGGAGCTTATATTCTGAAAGATCTGATTTTCAGAAACCTTTAAATAAGCGTACTTTTGCAAAAAAGTTAAATGATGATGGATTTTATCGTGGTAGGAGCGGCACAGGCAGGTTTGGCCATGGCGTATTATCTAAAACAACAGGGTCATAACTTCCTGGTAGTGGATAAAGAAACCGAAATTGGTGCTTCCTGGATGAATCGATGGGATTCTCTTACTCTTTTTACTCCTTCTGAATTTAATAATATGCCCGGGATGGAATTTCCGGCTAAAAAAGGTCATTCCCCATCTAAAACTGAAGTTGCCGGCTATTTTAAAGAATACGTGCAGAATTTTGATATTCCGGTTCAGTTAGAAACTTATATCCAAAAGGTCACGCGAGTAAATGATCATTTTCTGCTGAAGTCGCCGCAAGGTGATCTAAAAGCCAGAAATGTAGTTATTGCTACCGGGCCATTTCATATTCCCTATACACCAGCTTTCTCTAAAAAGATATCTTCTGAAGTTTTTCAGATTCATAGCAACTATTATAAGAATCCAGACCAGTTACAGGCAGGTCCTGCGATGGTGGTGGGAGCCGGAGATAGCGGATTTCAAATCCTCGATGAAATCTCTGAAAGTAATCGTAAAACCTATTTTTCGGGAACTACAGATGTAAAAGTACTTCCGCAGGAAATATTGGGTAAAACATTATGGTGGTGGTTTACAAAATCTGGTTTTTTAAGCTTCAGCAGAGATACATGGCTGGGAAAAAAGATCAGTAATTCGCGGCAACCCGTAATTGGAACAGATGTAAAAGGAATCCTGGCCAGGAAAAATGTAACCGCTGTGGGAAAAACGAAAGATGCTGAAAACGAACGTATTCTTACCGAGAAGGAAGAACTTCGGGATATAAAGAATATCGTCTGGGCTACTGGTTACCGACCAAATTTTGAATGGATCGAAGGACTGGAACTGGCAAAAAACGGCTATCCTGAACATTATCGCGGAGTAAGTAATATGGAAGGTCTTTATTTTATAGGTCTGCCCTGGCTTCATACCAGAGGTTCTGCAACCCTGGGCGGAATCAAGAAAGATGCTGCTTATCTCGCCGGGAAGATCGCTGAAAAGCATTCGGTTTCAGTATAAAAACCTTTCGGTAACAAGAACTTCAGCTAAATTGGTTTTATGATTGTGTTGCATATCTTACTTTTGCGATATGACAGTTACAGATACGCACACTCATTTATATAGTGACTCATTTGATGGCGATCGGCAACAACTTATTCAGGATGCCATCGCTCAAAATGTGACCCGTTTTTTTATTCCGGCGATAGATTCAGAAACTACCCAAAGTATGTATGAGCTGGAAAAAGCATTTCCAGATAACATATTTTTGATGATGGGATTACATCCTACTCATGTGCAGGAGAATTANGAAGATGAATTAAAGCATGTGGAAGAGGAACTTGCAAAGCGTGAATTTTACGCTGTAGGTGAAATTGGAATCGATCTGTATTGGGATAAATCTACACTGGAAATTCAGCAGGACGCATTTAGAAGACAGATACAGCTTGCAAAAAAGTATAAACTTCCAATAGTTATTCATTGTCGTAATGCCTTTGATGAGGTATTTTCAGTATTAGAAGAAGAAAAAGGTGATGATCTTTTTGGAATCTTTCATTGCTTCACTGGGAATTTTGAGCAGGCGCAACAGGCACTTTCTTATAATATGAAACTCGGCATTGGAGGAGTGGTCACTTTCAAAAACGGTGGAATCGATAAATTCATGGCTCAAATTCCGCTAGAGCAGATCGTTCTTGAGACAGATGCTCCTTACCTGGCTCCTAAACCTTTCCGCGGAAAAAGAAATGATCCTGTCTATATAATAAAGGTNGCCGAGAAATTAGCNGANTTATATGAACTNCCAGTGGAGACTATTGCTGAGGTAACTACCAAAAACTCAAAGGAAGTCTTTGGAATCTAAAGCTGTTAAACATAAATTTTGTTCATTTGTTGAACTAATATTAGAGATAGGTGCAAAATTTTGATGATATACGTTTTTACGACGATGAAGAGGTAAATCCTGCTTTGCAGCAGTATGTAAAACACCCTATGGTAAAGGCGCTTCTGCAATTTACCTTTCCCGATCTGGAATATGACGAGATCAGGACCATACTCGCAGATTGTTATTCTATTAGGGATTTTCAAAGCAAGGTGATTTACTATAGTGTAGAGAAAGTTCTGGAGAAAACCAGTGAGGGTCTTAGTGACCGTGGTTTCGACAAACTTGATCAGGATGAATCATACTTCTATATTTCCAATCACAGGGATATTCTGTTAGATACTTCGTTGCTTAATTATACGCTGTATAATCATGACCTGGTCATGACTGCTTCAGCTATTGGTGATAACCTGGTACAGAAACCTTTCCTGGCTGCCCTGGCAAAGTTGAATCGTAATTTTTTGGTCCTTCGAAATCAGAGTCCGCGTGAGATGCTAAAAAGTTCCATGCGCCTTTCAGAATATACAAGAGGATTACTCGAAGATTCAAGATCGATCTGGATGGCGCAAAGAGAAGGGCGAACCAAAGACGGTAATGATGTAACCCAGCAGGGCGTTCTCAAGATGATCGGGATGGCCAAAGGTGAGCTGGATCTTCTCGATTACCTGGCTAAGATCAAGATCGTACCGGTTTCCATTTCTTATGAATTTGATCCTACAGATATGCTTAAAATGCCGGAAGTATTGGCAAAAAGGATGCAGGAAGAATATAAGAAAAGCGCAAATGAAGACTTTAACAGTATCATGCAGGGCGCGATGGGACAGAAAGGTAGAATACGCTTGAATGCGGGCAAAGTGATCACTACGGAAGACCTCGATTATATTCGTGAGCAGAATCTTTCAGTCAATGATCAGCTTCAGGCAGTTTCCAAACTCATTGATAAAGCGATCCATAAAAATTATAAGTTATGGCCATCGAACTATATAGCCTGTGATCTGCTAAGAAACGAAGAGCGATTTACAGATAAATACACAGAAAAGGAAAAAAGACAGTTTGATCGCAGAGTGAGCAGGCGGGTGGATATCAAAAATCCGCTGGCTTTGAATAGTTACCTGTTAATGTACGCGAATCCTGTAATCAATAAACTGGGACTTAATGAAGGATAATTCCAAGATACTACTTGTTTATACCGGTGGTACCATTGGGATGATCAAAGATTATGAGACTGGTGCATTAAAAGCTTTCAATTTTGATGAGCTTTTGCATAATATTCCGGAATTGAAGATCCTTGAGCATGAGATCGAAACCATGACATTTGGTGATCCTATCGACTCTTCTAATATGAATCCCGAATACTGGGTCAAGATCGCGAATGTGATCCATGAACGATTCGATGATTATGATGGATTTGTGGTTCTGCATGGTAGCGATACGATGTCGTATACAGCTTCCGCCCTTAGTTTTATGTTCGAAAATCTAACGAAACCAATCATTTTTACTGGTTCGCAGTTACCTATCGGAGATCTGCGAACAGATGCAAAGGAAAACCTTATTACAAGTATTCAGGTTGCAGGTTTAAGAAAAAATGGAAAGCCGGTTATTTCTGAAGTCGGACTTTATTTTGAGTACAAATTATACCGGGCGAACAGAACTACGAAGATCAATGCCGAGCATTTTCAGGCTTTTTCTTCTATGAATCATCCTGCTCTGGCAGAGTCTGGTGTTTATCTTTCGGTCAATTACAAGGCGCTTTGGGCTCCTAATAGAAAGCAGAAAACAAAATTACATACAGGTTTTGACGATAATATACTCGTATTGAAAATGTTTCCGGGAATAAGCGAGAGCACGGTGGAGCACATTCTGGCTAAACCTGGACTAAAAGGAGTGGTATTAGAGACTTATGGTAGTGGGAATGCACCAAATACATCCTGGTTTCTCGAACTTCTTCGGAAGAAGATAAAAGAAGGGCTTTTTGTGGTCAATGTAACGCAATGCGTAGCTGGAAGTGTTAACATGGGGCAGTATGAAACCAGTGTAGGTCTTAAGAAAGTAGGGGTAGTTTCCGGAAAGGATATCACTACCGAGGCTGCGGTAAGTAAACTAATGTACCTGATAGGTAAAGACTTATCTCCAAAAGTTTTCAAAACGATCTTCGAAACCTCCCTTCGAGGTGAAATGTCTTAAAATTAATGGCGGGTTTCTTGACGGGTAATTATTTTTTTCGTTATTTGCCGAGCCTAACAAATACAGAGAGGTGGCCGAGTGGTCGAAGGCGCACGCCTGGAAAGTGTGTATACGTCACAAGCGTATCGAGGGTTCGAATCCCTTCCTCTCTGCTAAGTGTTTATTAAAAATAATTTATATCTTTAACCTTTAACTAATTAAATTAAGACAAACAGTAATGAAAAGATTATTTTCTATTTTGGTAATCGCCGCGATTACGGTTCTTGGAACCTATAATCTTCAGGCGGCTAACGGTACGAATAATTTGCCAGGAACGATTGTGAGCTTTGTACAGGATGACGAAGAAGCAATGGCCGGTGATGATCTGGAAGAAGAAGAACTTGGTTTTCACCAGGAGCTTAAGAAACGTTTCATCGAAGGTGGTCCAGGTTTTATGGGAATCGTACTTTTGTGTTTAATTCTTGGTCTGGCAATTGCCATTGAGAGAATTATCTTTTTAAACCTATCTACAACGAATACTAAGAAGTTGGCTCAAAATGTTGAGGATGCACTTCATAGTGGTGGAGTAGAAGCAGCTAAGGAAGTTTGTAGAAATACAAAGGGACCTGTTGCCTCAATTTACTACCAGGGTCTTGACAGAGCAGACGAAAGTATCGAAGCTGCTGAGAAGGCAGTAGTTGCTTACGGTGGTGTTCAAATGGGACAACTCGAGAAGAATGTTTCTTGGGTATCTTTATTTATTGCACTTGCACCAATGCTTGGTTTCATGGGTACTGTAATCGGGATGATTCAGGCGTTTGACCGTATTGAAGCAGCTGGAGATATGCAGCCTTCACTTGTAGCAGGTGGTATTAAAGTAGCACTTCTTACAACTGTATTTGGTTTGATCGTTGCGATTATTCTTCAGATTTTCTACAACTACATCATTGCTAAGATTGATAGCATTGTAAACGATATGGAAGATGCATCTATTCTTCTTATCGATATGTTGGTAGCTTACAAGAATAAAAAACGAATCTAAGACAACGTAAATTATGACCTTACATAAAGTATTAAAATATCTGGCACTCGTGATCGGTGTGATTGGGTTAATTCTTCTGGGAAGAATTATCGCGACCGGTGACGATGCTATAAAAGCCTCGGCAGACCTACAGGGGAGTCACTTAGACCCTTTCATGTGGATCGCATACCTGGTTCTTGCAGTAATCGTTGTATTGGTTGCTATCTTTGTGATCGTAGGTTTATTCAGAGGAAATATTAAGAACACAATTATTGCCGTGGGATCTTTTGCAGTGATCATTATCGTAGCTTATGTACTAAGCGACGGTGAGGCAACTCAATTGAAAGATGGTACTATGCTGTCTGCATCTGGTGATCACTGGGTGGGCGCAGGATTAATTACCTTCTATATACTTGCAGGAATTGCGATTGCTGCAATGGTATTCTCTGGAATAAAAAAATTAGCTAAATAATATGGCAAAGAGATCAGCACCGGAAGTGAACGCCGGGTCTATGGCAGATATCGCCTTCTTACTTCTTATCTTCTTCCTGGTAACTACTACCATTGAGACAGATAGCGGGATTAGCAGGAAATTACCGCCATGGCAACCTGAAGAGCAGGATCCTCCGGTTATTAAACAACGAAACATCTTTACGGTGCTTGTGAACAGTAATAACGAGCTGCTGGTTGAAGATGAGAGCATGGAAATTGGAGAACTGCGTGAGGCAGCTGTTGAATTTCTTGATAATGGTGGTGGTGAAGGTGATGAAGCCTGTAGTTTCTGCCAGGGAGCTAAAGATCCTGGATCTTCAGTAAATCCACAAAAAGCTATTATTTCTTTGGTCAATAACCGTGGAACGGAATATGGAACCTATATCGCTGTACAGAACGAACTTGTAGCTGCTTATAATCAGCTTAGAGATCGCGAAGCTCAGAGAATGTATGGGACGACTTTCACGAAGATGGAGAGTGATTACAACGATCCGAGATATACTGGTGACAAAGAGGCTTTGAAGGAGAAGATTGATGTAATATCTGATATGATTCCTCAGAAATTATCTGAAGCCGAACCAACGAGTTAGAACTTAACTAAAGAAAACGACTTAAATTATGTCAAAGTTTAAAAAGAAGAAATCTGGAGATTTGCCTGCTGTAAACACGGCATCTTTACCTGATATCGTTTTTATGCTATTGTTCTTCTTTATGGTTGCAACTGTAATGCGTCAGAATACTTTAATGATTCAAAACAATTTACCGTTCGCAGACCAGGTTGAGAAACTGGATAAGAAGGATTTGATCATGTACATCTATGCTGGGAAACCAAGCCAGAGATACCAGGCTAAGTATGGGAACGAAGCTAGAATTCAATTGAATGATAAGTTCGCTAGTGTTGAAGAGGTACAGCAATTTATCTATTCAGAAAGAGAATCAAAGCGTGAAGAACTAATTCCATATCTTACAACTGCTTTAAAAGTAGATGAAGAAACCAATATGGGACTTGTATCTGATATCAAGCAGGAACTAAGAAAAGCAGAAGCGTTGAAAATCAACTATACTACCAAAAAGGGAGAAGCTGGTAAAAACATCAACTAAAATCTTTTCAATTAATTATAGAAAGCATCCTGTCCGGGTAATACCAGGCAGGATGTTTTTTATATTTATAGCATATTTGAAACCATGAGGATCAACCTGATCATTCTTAGCTTAATACTACTATTTCCTGCAGTTTCATTTGCGCAGGAAGATGAACGACAGTACAAGATCCCGGATTCAGTACCTTTCACAATTGACAGTCTTTATAGAGAAGATCAATTCTACGTTGGTTTTAGTTTCAACCTTATCACTAATAAACCTGAAGCTATTTCCCAGGAAAGTTTCTCAGGAGGTATAAACCTTGGAGTGATACGAGATATGCCTTTAAATGAACGTAGAAACGTAGCTCTAGGTCTAGGGTTTGGATGGGGAATTGATAGTTATGGTCAGAATTTGCGTATCACGAAGTCTGCATCTGGAGTTACAGAATTTCAATCATTGCAGGGCATAGATTACGAAACCAATCGTTATACGACGCAGCAGTTCGAAATGCCGCTGGAGTTTAGATGGCGTACTTCAACAGCAGAATCTTATAAGTTCTGGAGGATATATTCCGGAGTCCGTTTAGGGTATATTTATAACTTCAGAAGTAACTATAAAGATGACGCAGAACAGAGTGTTATCAATGATCTTTCAGAATTAAATAAAATCAGGGCTGGAGCAACTTTTACCTTTGGTTACAATACTTTCAACTTTCATTTCTACTATTCATTGATCCCTTTTTTCAAGAATGCATCACTTCAGAATGAATCTTTAGATGTGTCTACCTTAAAAATAGGTCTGACATTCTATATTCTGTAAACCACAGGTTGAAGAGGAGCAATTGCGGACCTAGACCCAACAGACTTCCAAACCATAACTCTGAGCTTGTATGAGCTTGGAAATAAAGCCTCGATGATGCTGTGAGTCCGCAGGCGATGATAAGAAAAGCCAAGGTATAGATATAGTAAAGGTGAAAGTAAATACAAAAGCCTGTAACGAACATTAAAAGTCCTGTGATGCCCATCATATGCAAACTAACTTTAAGCCTGAACCAGCTTAAAGTATATGCTAATAATGTTGAAATTAGTATCCCTGCGAAGTAATAATACAGCCCGGGATAATTATAGAAGTTTAAGATTTGATGTAAAACCATCAGGATTAATAAGCAAAAGAAGAAGAGCGGCCATCGTCTTTCTTCAACCTTCTCAAGAAAAACCGACTCCGCCTTTCCAAGATTCTTCAGTAAAAAATAGAACACTACCGGGATGAATATGGTAATAATTGCTATAGCCATTAATTTGGCCTTCACAATCTCGTCTGGAAAATACCTTGGTATAAAAATAAAGTAAAACAGACTTCCAAAAAATGGCATCCACAAAGGATGGAATACGTAGGAGGAGAGTCTAAGTAGGATTTTCATTAGATCTCTTTTCGCAGTCTTGCTACAGGAATATCCAGTTGTTCGCGATATTTCGCAACCGTTCTTCTGGCGATAGGATATCCTTTACTTTTTAAGACCTTTGCGAGCTTCTCGTCTGTAAGAGGCTTCCTTTTATCTTCTTCCTCAATAGACATTTCCAGGATCTTCTTAATTTCTCTAGTGGACACTTCTTCACCCTGATCGTTTGTCATCGATTCAGAGAAGAACTCTTTAATGAGTTTGGTTCCATAAGGAGTATCAACATATTTGGAATTCGCCACTCTTGAAACTGTAGATACATCCATCTCAATTTCATCGGCAATATCTTTAAGAATCATGGGTCTTAGATTTCGCTCATCACCGGTGAGGAAATATTCTTTCTGGTAATTCATGATCGAACTCATGGTAACCATAAGCGTTTGCTGCCTTTGCTTAATCGCTTCAATAAACCATTTTGCGGCATCAAGTTTTTGCTTTATGAACATGACGGCATCCTTCTGAGCCTTTGTCTTTTCTTTTGATTCCTTATAACCTTTAAGCATGTTACTGTAATCCCTTGAGATATGCATTTCAGGAGCGTTTCTTCCATTAAGGCTCAACTGTAGATCACCATCTTCTATTTTGATGGTAAAATCTGGTATCACATGCTCTACCATTCTCGTATTTCCAGAATAGGCACCACCAGGCTTAGGATTTAAATGTTCAATCACATCTATAGCTTCACGAAGGTCGTCTTCGCTTATATCGTGACGGGTAAGAAGTTTGTTGTAGTGTTTTTTGCTAAAATGATCAAAAGAGCGTTCCAATAGATCTTTGGCTAATTCCACCTGTCTTGTAGATTCTCTGCGGTTTAGCTGAATGATCAAACATTCTTCAAGACTACGCGCACCAACACCAGCCGGATCCAGACGTTGTACTTTTTTAAGTACTTTTTCAACCGTTTCCTCGTCTGTATAAATATTCTGGGTAAATGCAAGATCATCTACAATATCCTGAATGCTTCTTCTTATATATCCGCTTTCGTCCACACTTCCCACCAGGAATTCTGCGATATCCTGCTCAATATCATCCAGTCTTATCGTGCTTAACTGAGTTTTCAAATGTTGTGTAAATGAAGTTCCAGCTGCATAAGGCACCTGCTTGTCTTCATCATCTGCACTGTAATTATTAGCATTTAGGCGATAACTTGGAATTTCATCATCACTCAGATATTCATCAACGTCTATTTCAGTCTCAATACTTTCACTATCGTATTCATCGTCTGAATTATCATTTCCTATATCATCATATTCGTCGACACGATCTTCCTTTCCATCCTCCAGCGCCGGGTTCTCTTCCATTTCCTGCTTGATTCGCTGCTCAAAAGCCTGGGTAGGCAATTGAATAAGCTTCATCAACTGGATTTGTTGCGGAGAGAGCTTCTGAGATAGTTTAAAATTTAATTGTTGTTTTAGCATAAAAGAGTGCTTGTCTAACAAAAATAAGGAAAAATCGATCCAAGTTGGCTTTGGCACGAACTATGTTCGTGGTAAATTTTTGTTAAGACAGCTTATGACGGTATAGGTTTCTAAACCTCTTCGGAAGCTTTAATTCAAACTTCATTTCTTCCGAAGTAATAGGATGCTCAAAACTAATTCCGGAGCTAAATAGATACAAATTCTTGTTCTTAAAATAGCTTTCTTCCATTCCATAAATTGGATCTCCCACTATGGGTAAAGACATGTTACTTAGATGGATACGAATCTGGTGTGTGCGACCGGTGGCGGGTTTGGCTTTCAACAGGGAGAATATTTCGTTGTCAATTTCAAAATTATCAATTGGTTCTAAAATAGTCGTAGCAGCTTTACCGTCTATGCTTCTACTCTGTGTCACCGCGCTTTGTAGCTGGCCGTGAACGAGCGCATGATAAGTTTTATGGATAAATTTATTTTGGAAAGCGCTATGTAATGCTTGCTGTACTTTCCTGGTTTTGGCAACAAGAATAATACCGGCGGTAGGATTATCCAGTCTGTGAACAGGAACCGGATCTCTTAAAGCATCCTCTAAATTTGATACAGATAAATTATACGGAAGCGCATTTTCCAATGTTCGAAAATAATTGCCGTTGGTAGGAATACCTGAAGGTTTGTGAACTACAGCAAGATATTCATCTTCATATAGTATTTCAAGTGTAAATTTGAAGATTTCTCTTCGCTGAATTTCATTTTCAAGAAGTTCGATCTTCTGTCCCGGTTGGATCCAGTCTGCAGTGGTTGCTTTTTCTCCATCCAATAAGACAAGTTTCTTTGCGATCGCTTTTTTTAGTGCCGACCGACTATTTACTTGGGGGNAAATAGAAATCGCATACTCCTGCAACCGTATCTTATGTTCGATTGCAGGAACTGTATGCGATGCTATAATATTCAATCTTAAAATTCTGCGTTTTGCGGTGTTCTTGGAAAAGGGATCACATCTCTAATATTACCTATTCCAGTAGTGAACTGAACTAGTCTTTCAAAACCAAGTCCAAATCCACTATGAACACAGGTTCCGAACTTACGGGTGTCAAGATACCACCATAGTTCTTCTTCCGGAATGTTCAATTCTTTCATTTTNTCTTTAAGCACATCCAAACGTTCTTCACGCTGGCTTCCTCCCACGATCTCCCCAATTCCAGGGAATAGAATGTCCATCGCTCTTACTGTTTTTCCGTCTTCGTTCAAACGCATGTAGAATGCTTTGATCTTCGCCGGATAATCGAAAAGAATTACCGGTGTTTTAAAATGTTTCTCAACAAGATAACGTTCATGCTCACTTTGAAGATCTGCACCCCATTCCTCGATGATATAATTAAATTTCTTCTTCTTGTTTGGCTTAGAATTCTTCAGGATCTCGATAGCTTCGGTATAACTAACTCTTTTGAAATTGTTTTCCAGCACAAAGTTGAGCTTCTCCNTAAGACCCATNTCGCTTCTTTCAGCTTTTGGCTTCAGCTGATCTTCTTTTTCCTGTCTTTCAGCAAGAAATTCNAGGTCATCTTTAGAGTGTTCCATCACGTATCTAAGTACGTATTTAATGAAATCTTCAGCCAGATCCATATTTTGATCCAGATCACAGAAAGCTACTTCTGGCTCGATCATCCAGAATTCAGCTAAATGTCGGGAAGTATTCGAGTTTTCGGCTCTAAAAGTTGGGCCAAAAGTATAAACCTGCCCCAAACCAAGTGCAAAGGTCTCAGCTTCGAGTTGTCCGGAAACCGTCAGGTTAGTTTCTTTTCCGAAGAAGTCTTCCTTATAATTAATGCTGCCATCCTCATTTTTTGGAGGATTTTTCATATCCAGCGAAGACACGCGAAACATTTCTCCAGCACCTTCAGCATCACTACCCGTAATGATTGGGGTGTGAACGTGATAGAAGTTCTTTTCCTGGAAATATTTGTGTACTGCGAAAGACAGTTTGCTTCGCACACGCATGATCGCGCCAAAAGTATTCGTACGTACGCGTAAATGCGCCTGTTCACGTAGTTTCTCCATACTATGCTTCTTCGGCGATAGAATGGTAAGTTTCACTTCTTCAGGATTTGCATCCCCCAGAATTTGAATTTCTGAAACTTCAATTTCAACACGTTGCTGACTGCCAAGACTCTCCTTCAAAGTTCCTTTAACAGATATAGCTGCACCTACGTTTATGCGATTGATGGTTTCCTCATCGGTATTTTCAAAATCGATAACGCATTGCAGGTTTTTCAAAGTAGAACCATCGTTAAGCGCAATAAAACGATTACTACGGAAAGAGCGTACCCATCCCTTGACATGGTGTTCCTGTAAAAACTGATCGCTTTCAAGTATTTCAGCGACTTTTGCTTGTATCATTTAGTTGAAATTTAGAAAAAACAAAGATAGTTTTTCGCCTGAAGCTTAGCAAGCAGGCTGTTTTATATATTATTTTAATTGTTTTGCTGATCTCGATTGGCCTCCTCTTCTTCAGTCTCAAAAATACGCATCGCCGGTTCCTTTAAAGTTTCCTTATTCGCAATACTTCTTTCGAGTGAAAGTAGAAGTGAAGGTAGCAATAGCAAATTCGACAGCATGGCAAACAGCAAAGTGGCCGAAACCAGTCCGCCAAGGGCAACCGTTCCTCCAAAACTACTGATCATGAATACTGAAAATCCAAAGAAAAGAACGATCGAAGTATAGAACATACTTACGCCAGTTTCTCTTAGTGCGGCATAGACGGAGCGCTTGATCTTCCAGTCATTGGCTTTTAATTCCTGCCTGTATTTCGCCAGAAAATGAATGGTATCATCTACGGAGATCCCGAAGGCAATACTAAAAACCAGGATCGTTGAGGGTTTTATAGGAACTCCAAGAAAGCCCATCACTCCAGCAGTAACGATCAAAGGAAGTAAGTTTGGTACAAGAGATATCAATATCATCCTGAAACTTCTAAACATCCAGGCCATTAAACCTGCAATAAGAAGTATAGCGAGTCCTAATGAAATTATTAAATTTCTAACCAGGTAACTAGTTCCTTTTTGAAAAAGCAGCGCCTTTCCGGTAAGTGAAACCTCATATCTTTCAGATGGAAAGATCTTTTCAATTTCCGGAAGGAGATCATTTTCGATCTCCTCCATTTTCTCGGTCCCAACATCTTTCATGAATGTTGTAATTCGAGCATATTGTCCAGTAGAATCCACATAGCTCTGCATAATTCCTTCCGAAGAAGAAAGACCTTTTGCATAGGGCATTATAAAGTTTTGCTCCTGTGAAGTTGGTAGCTGATAATATTTTGGATTGCCGTTATAATACGCCTGCTTGCTATATTTTACGAGTCGGTTGATGGATAATGGCTTACTCAATTCCGGAATCTCTTCGATCTTACTTTCGAGATCATTCATTCGTTTTAAGTTAGAAAGCTTCAATACGCCTTTCGGTCTCTTAGTGTCGATCATGATCTCCAAAGGCATCACGCCATCAAATTCCCGTTCAAAGAATTTTACATCCTTATAGAATTGAGTTTCCTGAGGCATATCTTCAAGAATACTTCCTGAAACCTTAATAGTATAAATTCCAATGATACTAAGAATAAGTAGAGCCAATGAAGATATATAAATAGCAATTCTATGGTTTCTTACCATATTTTCCATCCAGTCAACAAAGCCGCCAATCCATCGTGTGTTTAGATGTTTCAGGTGTCTGTCCCGCGGTGGTTTTAAGTAGGAGTATATAACCGGTATGATCAATAGACTCAAAACAAAGATTGCCAGGATGTTGATAGATGCCACCACACCAAACTCTCTTAAAAGCTGACTATCGGTTAAAATGAAAGTTGCAAAACCAGATGCGGTAGTTACATTGGTCATTAATGTAGCATTACCAACTTTGGTGATCACTCTTTGCAGTGATTTCGCCTGGTTTCCATGCTTTTTGATCTCCTGCTGATACTTGTTGATTAAGAAAATACAGTTTGGAATTCCTATTACAATAATTAGAGGCGGAATTAGTGCCGTAAGAATCGTGATCTCATAATGCAGAAGACCAATAAATCCGAAGGCCCACATAACTCCAATACAAACAGTAACCATGGAAATAATGGTGGCTCGTATGGATCTAAAGAAAAAGAAGAATATTATGGAAGTGACCAATAAAGCTGCGACAATAAAAAGTCCGATTTCATCGACTATGTTTTGTGCATTTAGTGTTCGTATATAAGGCATTCCCGAAACCCTGATATCGATACCCTGTTGTTCTTCAAATTCAGCAATAAGAGGTTCAAGTTCTTCCAGTACAAAGATCTTTCTCGCTTTAGTGTTTACCAGTCCTTTATTAAGATACAGGGCAGATTGTATAGTATTGGAATGTGAGCTATAAACCAGATTCTCATAGAAAGGCAGTGCCGTAAAAAGTTTGTTTTCGAAAGCTGCGAGAATATCACTATCCAGATCTGTTTCCGGTAGAACCGGTACCATTTCAAATCTTTTGGGATCTTCAAACTTTTTAAGTTCCTGAAGGCTTGCCGGAGAAATGATCTGGTCAACTTCAGGATAGGTAAGTAGCGTATCTGTAAGTTTATTCCAGGCTTTGAACTTTTCAGGAGTAAATAAAGCAGAATCCTGTACTCCTAGAAGAATAAGATTTCCCTCTTCACCAAACTTTTCCAAAAAGTCGTTATAACTCACGTTTACCTCGTGATCGTCTGGCATTAAATTAGCCTCGGTATACGAAAATTGCATGTTTTTCCATTGTGTGGAAAGCAGGTAGGTTCCGATCAGTATGAGAACGATGATCACAATTCGATTTCGTAAAATAAGGCGGGCGATGGAATTCCAGAATCCAAAGCTAAAGATCTTTTGCATGGCTTTCTATTAGCGGCGCAAAGGTAAAAAAACCCTATTTAAATACTTTGTTATTAATATATTAATCGAGCTTTGAGCTATAACTGCACCTGTAAGGTGAATTTGAGAGAGAAATTTTCTTTAAAAGTAGGTAGATGATATGCGCCATATCTATAGGCTGTGCTAAGTCCAAAGCCGCCAAATAATTTATTTAACTCCAGCCCTGCTTCAGAAAATCCATTTTCAAGAGTATTGAACATTATGCCTTCGTGCTTAGCAATATCAGTGAAATCACCAATGGCATGCCTTGAAATGAAAACAAGTTCTGGTCGAAAACTTTTACTTATGATAAACGGTCTTAACTGGTGTCTCATATGTAACATCACCTGCCTGTCTGAATAGAATTCATTAAAATACATGGTTTCAAAACTGTTACGACCAGCAACCGAAATTCTTTGTGAAATCCTGGGTCTGTTAGGATTATTAGGGTAGGAGTGGAAAGCATGTGTTAGAGGTAGATCTCCCACGGCATAATTACCTTCCAGGATAAATTCGGTTCTGGATTGATCAAGCCTTAAGATCTCATGCTCTGCTTTGATTCCAATTCTGGTGAAGTTAAAATCGCCATCCAGGATTTTCATTGCCTGTTCTAACTGACCGGTAAATTGCGGGAATTTTTTTTCCAGTAAAACATCACCTTGCGGAGTTCTTAGATATTTTGAAAATGGCTGCCATAGGAATCCCGCTTTAATAAAATGAAGATCATAATTACTGTACAACTGGTTGTTATCGTTATAATTGTAATTTTTAATCTGCCATATTTCCTCTCTTGAAAATCGCAACTGCGTATCAAGCCTTGGTGTGATCTTATGCTCAAGCCCAACCGCAAAAGTTCTGATGTTGTAATAATTATTAGTGTTTACGAATCTAGGTTCCAGAATAGAAAATGTATTTCTCCCTTTCAGGTAATCTACGGAAGCAATTTCATCAATATCTCTTGAAAAACCGAAGTTCACGTACGTATGATTTACCTTATTAAGATAGATCTGGCTCCCCAAACCATATTTAAAGACTTCATCTTTAAAACCGTAAGTCAGGTAAGAGTTGAGATTAAAATTCTCTGAGAATTGATCGTTTGTCTTTCCTCCAAACCCAAGCCTTATACCTTCGTAGTTACTAAACTTAAAAATCTTTCCAAGGTCTATATCCCAGAAGCCTAAAGGGTAAGAGCCAGAAGCGATGGCTTGTTTCACCTGAATCTTACGTTCGATATTCTGAGACTTTATAAGACTGTCTACTTTCTGTTCAGTAGCTTCATCGCGATCATCGTATTCCACTTTTCTGTTCTCTTCCCAGAAACTNTGTGTNCTGNNTATCGCGTCTGGATCGATCNTGATCTCGGCATCACTANTTTTTACNTGGGCNTGTGGCTGCANGTCGAAATCATAATGTATTACGGTNGAATTTAAGTAAAGATCNNGGCTNATTTCATCNGCACCNAGNAGTCTNCNAAGNATNCCNGGGTTTTGNTGAANAGTTCCAATTCCNACCGTACCTCCAAAAACAGCNATTTCTTTNCCTCCCGANCCTGNTTTTATAGTGGTNGTTTGTAGCTTCGGAAACCAGACNNCNTGATCAGGGAAATATTGATATTCATAGTCAACTTCCAGTTTTACCGATCCCAGAAGTTGCGCTTTTGCCTTCTGAATAGCGAGGGTTTCTNTNTCTAAATATANNATTCCTTCCAGGCCAGCTACAACCTCTTCACGCTTCGGACTAAAGTAGATCACATAAGCAGGTCTTGAGGTTCGAGTTGTATCGAGGATCTTATAATCATAGTTTCTGAAAGCTGCTTTCCCTAGCGGTCCTGCGTAATCTGTTTTGTAGAGACTGTAATCGTTCTTATATAAAGAAAACGGATTGACGCCCATAGTGAGGACATTATACACCGGTTTCTTAAATCCGGCAGTTCTTACACCAAGCACTTCTTCTGAAGTGTCACCATTTCCATCAAAACTATGACTAGCAACCTTTTCTGAAAGATATCCACGTCCCTCGTTTACGATAGTCTTCATTGCTGCTGAAGTACTATCGGCATAAAGCTGGATTCCACCACCTTCATTGTCTACAATAAACTTGGAGTAACTTTTATATTTAAAACCAGGTAAGACTTCCTCAGGATCATTTAGTTCTTTTCGCGAAATCGCTTCAGAAATAAGACTGTCGGCAGGATTAGGAGCATTGGAAAGTTCTACGGTTTGCAGTTTTTCCCGAACCGCGCTTAGTTTGATCTGAAGATACTTTGTATCTTCATTAATCCGGGTACTTATTGTCTTGTAGCCAACATAACTAATCCTTACTTCAACGACTTCTTTTCCAACTTGCAATTCAAAACTACCGTCAATATTGGTTAATACTGTGTCATTTTTAAGAGAGATCCTGGCGTAGGCGAGTGGTTCACTGGTTTCTGAATCGATGACCCGGCCGTTCACCTTAGACTGGGCGAAGCTAAAAGTAGTGATCAGTAATAACAAGCATACTAGCTTTGACATCACCTTGAATTGAATTTGTTCAGTAGTAAAAATGCCGGTTCAAATCTGTTTATCTCCAGACCCGAACCGGCATAAAATTTTGAAAGTGTGATCATTAAACGGTCATGATCTCTTTTTCCTTCACCACCAGAATACTTTCTATCTTGGCGATATATTCATTGGTAAGTTCCTGAACTTCATCTTCAGAAGATTTTAANGCATCTTCAGAGATGTCGAGTTTTTTTAATTCCTGCATCGCATGCTTACGATCATTTCTAACACCAATCTTAGAATCTTCTGCTTCAGCTTTTGCCTGCTTGGATAATTGAATACGGCGCTCCTCTGTTAGTGGCGGTACGTTAATGATCACGCTCTCACCATTGTTCATTGGATTAAACCCTAGATTCGCAACCATGATCCCTTTTTCAATTTCCTGGATCATGCTCTTTTCGAAAGGCTGAATTGATAATGTTCGCGCATCTGGTGTGTTTACATTAGCCACCTGTTGCAAAGGTGTTTTTGCTCCGTAATAATCAACCATTACACTTCCAAGCATGCTTGGAGTAGCTTTACCGGCGCGTATATTTGAAAGTTGTTTTTTAAGATGCACAATGGCGTTTTCCATTGCTTCTTTTGCTTCTTCTAAAATAAATTCAACCTCGTCCATTTCTAATATCGTTTTCTATTTAATTATAAATTTACTTTTGTTCCTACAGGTTCTCCAGTGGTCACTCTTAGCAAGTTCCCGGGTTTGTTCATATCAAATACAATAATAGGTAATTCGTTTTCCTGGCTCAAAGTAAATGCCGTTGTATCCATTACTTTTAATCCTTTCTTCAAAACATCCTCGAAAGAAATAAAATCAAATTTTGTAGCACTTTTGTCCTTTTCCGGGTCTGAAGTATAAATTCCATCTACTCTGGTTCCCTTAAGAATCACATCAGCTTTTATTTCAATAGCTCTTAATACTGCTGCAGAATCTGTAGTGAAGTATGGATTTCCAGTTCCACCACCAAAAATTACCACACGACCTTTTTCCAGGTGCCTGATAGCTTTTCTTCTTATAAAAGGCTCTGCAACTTCATTGATCTTGATTGCCGACTGTAACCTTGTTTCTATATCTGCATCTTCAAGTGCACTCTGCAAAGCCAGACCATTAATTACGGTGGCTAGCATTCCCATATGATCACCCTGTACTCGATCCATTCCTTTACTGGCACCGGCAACACCTCTAAAAATATTTCCACCGCCAATTACTATAGCAAGCTCAACACCTTCTTCTACTACCGATTTGATTTCCGCAGCATATTCTGCCAGGCGTTCGGGATCGATGCCATATTGGCGCTTTCCCATTAAAGCTTCTCCAGATAGTTTTAAAAGTATTCTCTTGTATTGCATAGCTATTTTTTATGAACCGTTGCAAATATAGCTAATATCTGAATTTGTGAAATATAAAGAGCCCTTTTTGAAAATGATTGGGAAGCATTTAGAATAAATTAACTCATTAGCCTTTTAATAATCGACTGACAGCCAATTCTGCTGGCGGGGTTTTTGATATATTTGGATCATTACTAAAACTTAAAATATTAGGACCTATGATGGGATATTATATAATTGCCGGGCTCATTTTCTTAGTGAGCATGTTTGTGAGTAACAAACTAAAAAGCAAA
>FUFK010040509.1_pt1 | contig 29340 bp, 32 predicted proteins | sample 1021851 | NCBI WGS metagenome assembly FUFK01 (sample SAMEA51879418, study PRJEB19060) | metagenome
TGGATACATAATTGGAAAAAAAATGGATGGAAAACTGCAAACAAAAAAGAAGTAAGCAATAAAGCACTTTGGACAGAATTAGATCTACTAAATAATGAGTTTGAAATAAGTTGGAACTGGGTAAAAGCACATTCAACTGATGAATTGAATAATGAAGTAGATTTACTTGCTAAAGATGCTGCCAACTTATAGTTGGGACACCTGGCAACAGAACTGCTCTAACTAGATTAGATTATTTAATAAGTTCTCTGCTGAAGTTAATCCACATTCTTTAGTCTCTTTTTCAACATGAATATTAATTACTGTGAAATTCTCTATAACCATTAAATAACGATTTGATCTGATACCCATTCCTTTTGAATTTCTATCAACTTCTGCACCAATCGCTTTTGTGAATAATAAATATGGATCTGATAACATTTTTATTTTATCTCCAGTATTATTAATTTCTCCCCAGCCACTCATTACATAAGGATCATTTACTGACAAACAAAATATATTTTCTATTCCTTTTGCTTTGATTTTATCTGCATTAGCTACAAAACCTGGAAGATGAAGTTTGGAGCAAGTTGATGTGAATGCGCCAGGTAAACCAAATAAAACAATTTTTTCATTACCTATAATTTTCCTTATTTTACTTTTTTGAGGTTCTCCATCAATGAGTTGAAAAATCTCCGTATTTGGTATTTGATCTTTTATTTTCAGTTTCATATCGAATTCATTACATATTTTTTAACTTTTTGAATATCATTTGAAAGAAGTTCAAATTTTTCTTTTTTTTCATTAACGTATTTAAGACTATTTGGTAAATTTTCAGTCTTAGAAATTGCATCCTCTATTGCTTTTGGAAATTTACATGGGTGAGCAGTTGATAATACAACACAATTTTTTTCTATTCCTAATTTTTTTACAGCACCTATCCCCACTGCAGTATGTGGATCAACGACCGTTTGATATTTATCATTAATTTTTTTTATCATTTCAATAGTTTCATTTTCATCAAGCATCTCAGATATAAAATTCTTTTGTATTTTGCCTAAATCCTCAGTATCAATTTTATAAGTATTGTTTTTAATTTTACTCATTAAATCTTTTGTAACTTCTGAGTTACAATCTTTTACATCATATAAGAGCCTCTCAAAATTACTTGCTATCTGAATATCCATACTTGGTGTATTTGTTTCCATAACTTTCTTTTGAGAATAATCGCCTCCAGATATTGCTCTATGTAGTATGTCATTTTTATTTGTAGCAACAACCAGTTTGTCAATTGGAAGACCAAGTTTTTTTGCTAAGTAACCGGCATAGATATCTCCAAAATTTCCAGTTGGAACAGAAAAAGATAAAGGCTGACCATTTCCAACCTTAAAGTAAGCATAAAAATAATAGACAGCTTGAGCAATAATTCTTGCCCAATTGATTGAGTTTACACCTGACATGTTAATTGATTTAGAAAACTTTTCGTCATTAAACATTGCTTTCACTAAATTTTGACAATCATCAAAGTTTCCCTGTATTGCAATATTAAATACATTACTCGCTTCGCAAGTTGTCATTAATTTTCTCTGAACAGGGGAAATTCTATTATTTGGATGTAATACAAAAACATTCAAATTTTTTTTTCCTTTTAAGGCGTCTATTGCAGCTGCACCAGTATCACCTGAAGTTGCCACCACAATATTAATTTTTTTTTGCTCAAAATTTAAATGATGCTCATAAAAATTACCTATCAGTTGCATTGCAATATCTTTGAAAGCAAGTGTTGGACCGTGGAAAAGTTCTAAAACTTTTAAATTTCCTAATTTATTTATGTTAACAACATTTTTAGTTCTGAAATTTGAGTATGATTTCGATATTAGAGAGATTAAATCATCTTTAGACATAAAATCTCCAATAAATGGATTAATTATTTCTGCAGCCAAATCATTGTAGCTAAGATTTTTAAAGTTGTTTATTTCCTCTTTGCTAAATGGTTTTACTGATTTTGGAATAAATAGACCTCCATCATCTGCCAAACCTTTTAAAAAAATATCCTTAAAAGTAAAAATTTTTTGATTATTTCGTGTGCTAATATATTCCATTAGTAATTTTTTTTTCTAAAATATAAATATATTAAAAAAATTGAAATCGCTAATGAAAACCATGTGAGCGAGTATTTTAAATGATTATTTGAAATATTTGCAGTAATTTTTTTTGGATTTGGAAAATTTAATCTACTGTTTGTTTCATAAATTATAAAATTTGAAAATTTTCTTCCAGTATACTCGAAAAGATCATTATCATTTAGTGTGAACCAATAATTATTTTGTATATCATTTTTTGGCTTAAAATAATTTTTGTTTGATTTTTTTTTTAAAATACCTTGAAAATTTGTACTTGATATTCCAAAACTTTTATTTTTTAAGTCTCTTGGTATCCATCCTCTGTTTAAAAGATAATAACTATTTTCTATGCTAATTGTATTTACAATATCGAAGCCAGGTTCNCCTTTTTCATTNAGACTATATAAATAAATTAATTTTGAATTNTCAAAATTTGCTTCAAACTGGATTTTTTTAAAATTATGTGGATTATTTCCTGAAAAAAAAACTGGTTTAGAGTTAATATTTTCCTCGATTTCAGAGATTAAATTTAATTTCCAATTTAGTCTTACAATTTGCCAAACGCCAAGACTTAGAAAAATTAAAATAAAAAAATATACAAAAACCGAAAAAAGAAATTTGTTCTTCAATTATTTTTTAACTACCCCAAATATAAATTGCTGCGAATAAGAATAGCCAAACTACATCAACAAAATGCCAATACCAAGCAGCAGCTTCAAATCCAAAATGATGATCTTTGTTAAAATGTCCTAATTTTCCTCTCCACAAACACACTGCTAAAAAAATTGTTCCTACAACAACATGAAAGCCATGAAATCCTGTTGCCATGTAAAAAGTTGCTCCATAGATATGTCCTGAGAAGCTAAATGTTGCATGGTGATATTCGTAAGCTTGAAGTGCGGTAAAACATAATCCTAAAAAAACAGTTAAGCTTAAACCTTGAATAAAGCTTTTCCTATCGTCCTCAAGTAAAGCATGATGAGCCCATGTTACTGTTGTGCCTGATAAAAGTAAAACTAGTGTATTTATTAAAGGGATGTCCCAAGGATCAAAAACTTCAATATCTTTAGGCGGCCATACATTTCCAACGAATTCTGATGGAAACAAACTTGCATCAAAATATGCCCAGAACCAAGCAACAAAAAACATGACTTCTGAGGCAATAAATAGAGTCATTCCATATCTATGATGTATTTGAACTACAGGTGTATGATGACCTTGATGCTCTGCCTCGATCACCACATCTCTAAACCACATGTAAGCTCCATAGATAAGTAAGACAAAACCTAAAATCATCGCCCACATCACTTTGCTATGAAAATAATAAACTGAACCAACGGCGGTTATTAATGTTGCAAAAGATGTATAAATTGGCCAAGGACTTGGGTCAACTAAGTGATAATCGTGTTTTTGCTCTCCGCTGGACATAATATCAATTTATATTCTTTGATTGTTTATAATAATCAGACGAAAAAAAAGTATATGACATAGTTACATCTTCAACATTTGCAGTTTTTGGGTCGTTTACAAGCTCAGGATCTAAATAAAAAACTAGTTTATAAACGGCCTTTTCACCTGGTTTTAATATCTGTTTTTCAAAACAAAAACAACCTAACTTATTAAAATATTGACCAAAGGACGAAGGTGAAACATTATAACTAGCAACCCCTGCGGAAGGTTCATTTCCAACATTTTGAACCTCGAAATCGATGTTGTAAACTTTGCCTGGCTTTACATCTAAAAGATTTTTTTTAGCCTTAAACTCCCAAGAAAGATTACTATTAACATTTGTATCAAGTCTTACACTAATCACATTATCTAAAACAATTTTTGGAGCTTCTTTTGACACTTGTGTAGTACCACCAAAACCAGTTACTCTACAAAAAAGATCGTATAATGGGACTGCTGCAAATGAGAGACCTAGCATAAAGAAAAAAATTCCGCCAAGTATTAAAGGTGTTAAAGTTTTTTTTTTCATAATCTATAAAGGTCTATCAAATACTCCAATGTTAAATAGCGTAAATATAAATAAAAAAACTATAAATAATAACAACCCAAGTGCTGTCCATATATTTCGTTTTTTTAATTTTTTATCAGGTATCATTAAATTAATTTATCAATCAAAAATAATACGAAAATTAGAAATAAATATATTATTGAATAACTGAAAATGTGTTTCGCTATATTTGTATCAAATTTATTTTTTTTAAAACTGTAAAGATTAAAACAAATATAGTTGTAGTATAAGGTCAGTGCTAAAGATGGGATTAAAAATGTCAATCCAGCAAACCCAATATAATATGGTATTAAAATAGTTGGTATCATTAGCAAAGAGTAAATTAAAATATTTTTTTTTGTATTTTGAATTCCATCTGTTATTGGGAGCATTGGAATTTTTGCTCTTTTATAATCATTTGCTTTGTAAAGGCTAAGTGCCCAAAAATGTGACGGTGTCCAAATAAATATAATTAGAAATAATGTTAGTGGTTCCATAGATAAAGAGTTAGTTGCAATAGTCCATCCTATAACAGGAGGTAATGCTCCTGAAGCTCCTCCAATAACAATGTTTTGTGAAGTCTTTCTTTTCAGCCAAATGGTATAAACAATAACGTAAAAGAAAATAGTAAAGAATAATAAGAACGCTGATAAAAAATTACTAAAATAATAAAGGCTAACGACAGATATAATAGACAATAGAAGGCCAAAAATTAATGCTTGGTCTTTATTTACTTTACCTCTTGGAATAGGTCTCAAACAAGTTCTAGACATTAGCTTGTCCAAATCAGCTTCATACCACATGTTAAGTGTTCCTGCCGCCCCAGCTCCCATCGCAACAAATAAAATTCCTATCATCGCGTCTTTTACTGGAAGAGCTATTGGTGAAGATAATAAGCCAACTGCGCAAGTAAAAATAACTAATGACATTACTCTTGGTTTCATTAGCTTTATAAGCTCGTTAAAAACTTTTATGTCTGAAACACTTTGTTTTTTGGCTCTTATATTAGTTGTAGACATCTTTAAATTATATATGCGTAAAAAAATCTAGCTACTAGATTTTTCTGCACCTTCGTAATCCTCAAATTTTGGTAGTTCTTCGAAAGTATGAAAATTTGGAGGTGATGGAACTGTCCACTCAAGAGTTGTAGCGCCTTCCCCCCAAGGATTTTGAGCAGCTTTCTTCTTTTTTGCGAAAGCGTAAATCAAATTAATTAAAAATACTCCTAGTCCGACAATTGAAATGTAGGACCCTACAGATGATATATAATTCCAATCTGCAAAAGCATCTGGGTAATCCGCATATCTTCTAGGCATACCCGCTAATCCTAAAAAGTGTTGTGGAAAGAAAATTAGGTTTACACCTATAAAAGTAAGCCAGAAATGCAACTGTCCTAACCACTCTGAGTATTCATAGCCTGACATTTTTCCAAACCAATAGTAGAAACCTGCAAATATTGCAAATACTGCTCCAAGAGAAAGAACGTAATGAAAGTGTGCTACCACATAGTAGGTATCATGAAGTGCTGTATCAACTCCAGCATTTGCAAGCACAACACCCGTTACACCACCTACCGTGAATAAAAAGATAAAACCTAATGCCCAAACCATTGGGGTTTTAAAAGAAATAGATCCACCCCACATTGTTGCTATCCAAGAAAAAATTTTAATGCCAGTCGGCACTGCTATAATCATTGTAGCTGCTAAGAAGTACGCTTTTGTATCTGTATTTAATCCAACAGTATACATATGATGNGCCCACACAACAAAACCTACAATTCCTATTGCAACCATTGCATAAGCCATTCCTANATATCCAAAAACTGGTTTTCTTGAGAAAGTAGAAACAATATGGCTAATCATTCCAAAACCAGGAAGAATTAAAATGTAAACTTCAGGGTGCCCAAAAAACCAAAACAAATGTTGAAATAACATTGGATCACCACCAGATTGTGCCTCAAAAAAAGCTGTGCCGAAATTTCTATCAGTCAATAACATTGTAATTGCTCCTGCTAGAACAGGTAGAGATAATAACAATAAAAAAGCTGTTACTAATATTGACCAAGCAAACAATGGCATTTTATGAAGTGTCATACCTGGAGTTCTCATATTTAAAATAGTTGTTATAAAATTTACCGCACCTAAAATTGATGAAGCTCCTGCTATGTGAAGACTTAAAATTGCCAAATCCATTGCTGGTCCAGGTTGTCCAGTTTTAGATGATAAAGGAGGGTAAATTGTCCATCCACCACCCACTCCTTGAGCTCCAGGAGGTCCGTCTACAAAAATAGATGATAATAATAAAATAAAAGAGACTGGTAATAACCAAAATGAAATATTATTCATTCTTGGAAATGCCATATCAGGCGCACCAATCATAATTGGTACAAACCAATTTCCAAACCCACCAATCATAGCCGGCATCACCATAAAAAAAATCATAATTAGTCCGTGTCCAGTAACAAGAACATTATAAAGATGATAATCGCCACCTAAAATACCATCGCCTGGATGCATTAATTCCATTCTCATTAGCACTGAAAAAGCTGTTCCAATTAANCCNGCAATGATTGCAAAGATTAAATACATGGTTCCAATGTCTTTGTGATTTGTAGAATAGGCCCATCTTTTCCATCCGGTNGGAGTATGATGATCGTGAGCTGCTGNTTGACTATACATANTTATTTACTGGCAATTAATTTATTTTTATCCTCAATTGGCTCTTTCGCAAACTTAATTTTTGCTTCATTTAACCATTCAATATATTCTTNCTCAGATACCACTCTAACAGTTATTGGCATAAATGCGTGTTTTATNCCGCAAAGCTCTGAACATTGTCCATAAAAGGTTCCTGTTCTCTCAGCTTTAAACCAAGTTTCATTTACTCTTCCAGGCATTGCATCTCTTTTGACACCAAAGGCAGGAAGAGCCCATGCATGCAATACATCATTTGCTGTTATTAAAACCTTTACAACTTTATTTACTGGGACAACTACTTCATTATCTACGGCTAACAATCTAGGTTGACCCTCTTTTAAGTCTTCATCCTCTATCATATAAGAATCAAAAATTATATTTTCGTCTGGATATTCATATCCCCAATACCACTGATACCCTATTGCTTTAATTGTGACTTCAGCTTTTGGAATTTCATCTTGTGAGTATAAAACTTTAAATGATGGGACTGCCATCACTATTAAAATCAAGCATGGTATTAATGTCCATACAACTTCAACCAAAACATTGTGAGTTCTTTTAGATGGATTAGGGTTTCTTGAAGCCCTAAATCTAACCATTGCATATAACATCAAAAACAAAACAAAAGCACTGATAGCTACAATAATCGGAACTAACATATAATCGTGAAACCAAACTATATCTCTCATTGATTGAGATGCCGGTTCTTGAAAGCCCATCTGCCACTTTTTAGGTTGATCAGCTAAAGCAACTGACTGTGAAAGTATTGTTATAAAAATAATTAGAATTTTTTTCATTGTTATGAACTATATAGAACTAAATAATTAAAATTACACTAATGTTTTCGCGACAATTTATCAATTTATTATAAAATTAATCACAGATAACGCCGAAATTGCTGCTGTTTCTGAACGAAGAATATTGTCATTTAATTTAATTGTTTCAACATCTTTAAAATTTAGAATTTTTAACCTTTCCGACTCGGAAAAATCACCTTCTGGTCCAATTAATATGCATAATGGTTTTTTTTCAGACTTTATTAAAGATATTTTTTTTTTATTAGAATTAAGATCAGTAAAGATTAATTTAATTTTATCTTCATAGGTTGATAGAAAATTTTGAAGCTTTACAGGACTTTCTATCTCTGGTGTGCAAATTCTGTTTGATTGCTCAGTTGCCTCTATAATAATTTTTTTTAGTCTGTCATTATTTATCTTTCTAACAATGCTTCTTTCAAATATGACAGGAATAAATTTTGTTACTCCAAGCTCTGTTGATTTTTGAATCATAAAATTAAAATAATTCGATTTAATTGGAGAAAAAGCTAACCATATGTCTACTCTACTCTCTTTGGATCTTAACTGTTTAACAATTTGGAACTCAATGCCTGATTTATTAATTTTTTTTATTTGTGCAATCCATTCTCCTGACTCGTTAAAAACATTAAACTCATCATTTTCTCTCAATCTCATAACCTTGCTAACATAGTGAGATTGTTTTTTATCCAAATTCCCAATAAGATTATCGGACAATTTTTTTTGATAGAATAGTCTTAAATTATTCATTAATAATTATATTAATCTGATTTATGAAAAATATTAAAGCAATTATTTTTGATGCATATGGTACTTTATTTGATGTTAACTCCGCAGCAGAGAAATGTAAAAATAAAATAGGTGATAAGTGGGAAGGTTTTGCTAATTACTGGAGAACAACACAACTTGAATATACTTGGCTACGAAGTTTAATGGATAGACATAAAGATTTCTGGCAAGTAACAGAAGATAGTTTAGATAAATCTATGAAAGTATTCGATATTGATCCTGAAATGAAAAATGAATTATTAAATCTTTACAAAAAACTTTCAACATTTAATGAAGTACCTAATGTTTTAAAAGACTTAAAGAATAAAAAATTTAAATTATCAATACTTTCAAACGGAACTCCTGGTCTTCTAGATGAATTAGTAAATAGTAATAATTTGAATAATATTTTTGATGATATTTTCTCAATTGAAAGTGTTGGTATTTATAAACCTAGCTCAAAAGTTTACGACATGCCAATTAAGAAATATAGTTTCAAAAAAAAAGAAATAGCTTTTTTAAGTGCAAATACTTGGGACGTATCTGCTGGTGGAAATTATGGTTATAATTCTATTTGGGTAAACCGAAATAATAATGTATTTGATAATTTAGACTATCAACCAAATTATGAAATTAAAAATTTAAATGAATTACTCGAAATGCTAAATTAAATTAACATTTAAAAAGAAAGAGGTATTGATGTTAAGGGGTAGAAAAGCTGGAAATAGCGCTATTGTGGTTGAGGTCGAAAAGAATAAATCTTATTTTTGGTGTTCATGCGGATTAAGTTCTAAGCAACCGTTTTGTGATGGGTCCCATAAAAATACAGAATTTAGCCCAGTTAAATTTATAGCAGATGAGACAAAAAAAATGTTTTTTTGTACTTGCAAACAAACTAACAATCAGCCATTTTGTGATGGATCACATAATAAATAATATGAAAATATTTATAAATAAAATAAATGATTTCTTCTCAAATTTTGAAGCATTGGCATCTTTATTTTTAAGATTTGGAATAGCAATAGCTTTTTTAATTTATGGTTTAAATAAATTTCCGTTACCACCACAAGGTCTAATTGAATATTTTGACTTATCCCCTGCTTTAGCATCATTTGTTGCAATTACAGAAGTTTCGGTAGGAGTTGCTTTAATAATTGGAGGATTCCTTAAAAATCCATATGGAAATTTTATTACTCGAATAGCTGGTTTTACAATCGTAATTTTGATGGTTAATATATTTGTAATTGCTCATCCAGATTGGTTTATAAATACAAAGCTTTTTACTAGTGTACAAATTTTTCTTTTTATAGGTGGTTTATATTTTTTAATTAAAGGCAATAGATCTTAAAATGAAACAGGTTGAAGTTGATAGAATAATCGATCCAATTATTTCCTCTGATGGAGCTGGGGTAAAGTTAAAAAGAAGTATTGGTGTTGATCCAGATTACCTTGACCCATTTCTAATGTTAGATGAATTTGGTTCGGAAAATAAAGATGATTATGTTGGTGGCTTTCCACCACATCCACATAGAGGAATTGAAACAGTTACTTATATGCTTTCAGGAGATTTTGAGCACAAAGATAGTGCTGGTGGAGAAGGAAGGATGACAGCAGGTGATGTTCAATGGATGAAGACTGGTAGTGGAATAATTCATTCTGAAATGCCAGCTATGAAAGAAGGTAAGCTTCATGGTTTTCAGCTTTGGATAAATATGCCTGCAAAATTAAAGATGAGTAAACCTGAGTATATTTATATAGACTCTGAAAANATGAAAACTCATAAGGACAGCGAGAAAACCGTAAAAGTTATTGCTGGAAAATTTAATAGTACTGAGGGGCCAGTTAACAAGCACAATGTTCACCCGTTATATTTTGATGTAGTTCTTAATAAAGATAAAATTTTTGATTTCAATTTACCTGAGACACATAATTCTTTTATTTATTTAATTAATGGAGAAATTAAAGTTGGTGAAAAGAAACATGAGAAAATCACAAGTTCAAAACTAGTCTTACTTACGAAAGGGACAAAATTAAAAGTAGAATCTTCAATAAAATCAAATTTTTTACTTATATCTGGTAAGCCAATTGGTGAAAAGATTGCTAGAGGGGGTCCTTTCGTAATGAATACNAAAGCAGAGATCTTAGAAGCAATAAANGATTACCATAATGGCACATTCGTAAAATAACTATGAAAGTAATAGAAATTAAGAAATTTGGTGGACCAGAGGTATTAGAACTTAAAGATGTCGAAATTGGTAAGCCAGGACCCAAAGAAGTTTTGATTAAAAATTTATCAATAGGTCTTAATTATATCGATGTTTATCATCGCACAGGTCTATATCCAATACCATTACCAAGTGGAATCGGCCTAGAGGCATGTGGAGTTATTGAAGAAGTCGGATCTGAAGTAAATTTATTTAAGATTGGAGATAGAGTAAGTCATGCATCAATGCCTATAGGTGCTTACTCAGAAAAACAAATAATGCCTCAAGAAAAACTTGTAGGTGTACCAAACGGTATCTCCAATGAAGTGGCATCATGTATCGTATTAAAAGGCATGACTGCTGAATATTTGCTTCATAGAAGTTATATAGCAAAAAAAGGTGATAAAGTTCTATTTCATGCTGCAGCTGGTGGAGTTGGACAAATTTTGTGTCAATGGGCAAACTCCATAGGTTGCGAGGTAATAGGTACGGTTGGATCAAAAGAAAAAGAAGAAATTGCAAAAAAAAATGGTTGTCACCATGTAATTAATTATGCTGAAAAAAATTTTGTTGAAGAAGTCGAGAAATTATTTGGAAAGAATGCAGTTGATGTAGTGTACGATGGTGTAGGACAAAAAACTTTTGAAGGTTCAATCGAATGCTTAAAAATCAGAGGTATGATGGTAGCATTTGGAAACGCCTCAGGATATGTAAATACAATTGATGTCAAAAAGCACATAAATACAAAAGGACTTTTTTTTACTAGACCGTCAATTGCTCACTATACTGTAACCAGGAAAGAATTAGAAGATTCTGCAAAAAAAGTATTTGATGCAGTAATTTCAAAAAAAATAAAAATAGATATTTCAAAAAAATATACTCTTGATCAGGCTAAAAATGCTCATGAAGATTTAGAAGCAAGAAAATTAATTGGTCCTGCNGTAATAATACCTAACTAATCTATGTGAACGTCCATATCGGACATATGCAAATTTAAGGCACTTGTTGAAATCTGAATTTCTCTAATAAAAAACGCTATAGATATAATCATTGATAGACAACATGATCCAAAAATAACTCTAGCTACAAATAAAGTATCTAAATACAGCGCAAATACAGTTAACATATTAAATAGAAAACCAAAAGCTGCAAACATTATAGTCCACCTTAGGATAGATATTCTTTTACTTAAGTTAATAAATTGTTTTTTCCATTCAGGAGGGATATGTTTTTCATAAACATGTTCGTCATGCAGTTCTCTTATTAGTTTACTTAAAGTATGAAATCNATTGCTATANACACCCATTAATAANGGNATNGCNGGAAACATNANNGCNGTNACTGTATAATCAATATTCATAACGAATCAGTTTGATTATGAATCTAGCCTTTGCTATTTACAAGTAAATTCTGATGAAACAAATAAATTATTTTATTGAGTTAACTCGCTTAAAAAAACCAATTGGGTTCATGCTATTGTTTTGGCCATGTTTATGGGGACTAACGATAGCATTTGATTTCTCTAAAGACATCCAAATATTCATTAAATATCTTTTATTATTTTTTTTAGGTTCAGTGTTAATGAGATCAGCTGGATGTATAATTAACGATATATTCGATAAAGATTTTGATAATAAAGTTGAGAGAACTAAATCTCGTCCAATAGCATCAGGCGCGATATCTGTAAAATTAGCCCTTCTCTACTCAATAATTTTATGTTTAATAGCTTTTTTTGTTCTAATACAATTTAATTTATTTACTATTTTACTTGCACTTGGTTCAATGCCCTTAGCGTTTACATATCCATTAATGAAAAGATTTACTTATTGGCCACAGTTATTTTTAGGAATTACTTTCAACTATGGTCTAATATTGGGCTGGACATCTATAAATAGTCAAATTGATGCTTTACCAATAATATTTTATATAGGAGCCATATTTTGGACATTAGGTTACGACACAATATACGGGTATCAGGACATTAAAGATGATGAAATTATAGGAGTAAAATCAACATCCATTAAATTTAAAAAAAATCCTAAAATATTTATCTTGGGATGTTTTTTAATTTTTATTCTATGCTTACTTTATATAGGTTACAAAATGACGTTTAATTCAATATACTTTTTTGGAATTATTATAGTCTCTTTACATTTACTTATTTATCAAATTAAATTTTTAAATATTGATGATCAATTAAGTTGTTTAGCTAAATTCAAATCAAATAATCTTATCGGATTTTTAGTTTTCGTAAATATTTTACTTGGAAAAGTTATTTTATGACAAGTAATTTTCAAATTTTAAAACGTTTATACTTTGATTACTCAAAGAATTATATTGGAAAAATTATTCTTTCTGGAATTTTCTCATTAATTGTAGCTGGATCAACCTCAGCAATTGCCTATCTTTTAGATCCTGCAATTAAAAAAATTTTTGTAGAAAAAGATGAAAATTTAATCTTGATCATTCCAATATTTATTATTTTAGCATTTTTTGCAAAAGGTTTATCTTTGTATAGTGCAAGAGTGCTTATGATATCTGTAGGAAATGATATTAAAAAAGACATGCAGGATGATATGTTAAAATCACTTATTAGAGCTGATACAAGTATGATCCAAGATAAACACAGCGGTAAATATTTAAATCATGTCCTTGGTGATACATCGCATATTGTAAATTTAGTCAGTACAACAATATTAAATGCTTTTAAAGACTCTTTAACACTTTTTGGTTTGCTGTGTGTTATGTTTTATCAAAATTGGAAACTATCACTTATTGCAATATTTATGATACCAATCGCAACATTGGCAGCTAAAAGCTTAGGAAAAAGAATTGGTAAAGTAACAACTGAGGCTCAGGAAAAAACTGGTGAAGCATCAAAATATTTAATGGAATTATTTAAGAATCACAAATTAATTAAAATTTTCCAAAAAGAATCTTTCGAAACACAAAGATCAAGTAAATTTCTAAATGATGTAAAAGAGAAAGCAAAGAAAATTGCTATAGTTTTTACTAGAGCGACAGTGATAATGGAACCTTTGACAGGTGTAATGATAGCATTACTTATATTTGTTACAGGAAAACTTATTATTAGTGGTGAAATAGATATAAATAATTTCTTTTCATTCCTAGCTGCGATGATGCTTGCTTACCAACCAGTAAGATCACTAGCAACTTTAAACGTTGGTATAAACCAAGGTTTATCTGCTGCTAAAAGAATTTTACCAATAATTGATATAGAAAATAAAATAAATGACAGTAATTCTAGGAATAATTTAAATATAAAAAATTGCGATATAGAATTCGAAAATTGTGATTTTAGGTACAACGACAATCAAAACTTAATTCTAAAAAAAGTAAATTTGAAATTTACTGGTAATAAAATGACTGCTCTTGTTGGTCACAGCGGTGCTGGAAAGTCCTCGATTTTGAATTTAATTCCTAGATTTTACGATACCTTCTCTGGGGATATAAAAATTGATGGTCAGTCAATTTACAAAGTTAAACTTGATGATCTAAGAAAAAATATATCTATTGTTACTCAAGATACGACTTTATTTGATGATACAATTAAAAATAATATTCTTTATGCCAATTCTCAAGCTAGTGATAAAGAAATAATGGAAGTTGCAGAAAAATCGTTCTCACATAATTTTATTAAAGATTTACCTAATAAATATGAGACCATTATTGGTGAAAATGGGCTTAAACTATCAGGTGGAGAAAAACAAAGAATATCAATTGCGAGGGCTATGCTTAAGAAGGCACCAATAATATTATTAGATGAGGCAACATCTTCATTGGATGCAGAAATAGAGAGTAAAATACAAGAAGCAATGAGCCTATTAACTAAAAATAAAACCACAATTGTTATAGCACATAGACTTTCAACAATACTAAACTCTCATAAAATTTATGTTATTGAAAAAGGAGAAGTTGTAGCTCAAGGTAACCATAAAGAATTAATTGTTAACTCCAAAATTTATAAGAACTTCTATGATAAACAACTTAGAAGAGATTGATGATATTGCTTCTCTATAGAATTTTAATTAACTCAATACTTCTTATTTCACCAATTATAATTTTATTTAGATTATTTAAAGGAAAAGAGGATTATAAAAGATTTAAAGAAAAGCTTGGTTTTTTTTCGAAAAAAAAAATTGGTAAAAAACTTATATGGTTTCATGGGGCTAGCGTGGGCGAATTATTAAGTATAATCCCACTAATTGAAATTCTTGAAAAAGATAAAAGTGTAAATCAAATATTAATAACAAGCTCAACTATAAGCTCAGCAAGTGTTTTTGATAAATTTAAATTTAAAAAAACCATTCATCAATTTTTTCCAATCGATGCTAATATAATTTCGAAAAAATTTTTAAATTACTGGAAACCAGTTAGTGCAGTATTTGTAGACTCTGAGATTTGGCCAAATACCATTATTAATCTGGATAAAAGAAAAATACCTATAATTCTACTAAATGCTAGAATTACAAAAAAATCTTTTAAGAGGTGGTGTTTAATTAAAGATTTTGCGAAAAGAGTTTTTCAACACCTCACATTCACTTATCCATGTAATGAGGAAACTTCGAATTACTTAAAGTTTTTTGGTGTTAGTAACATAAAATTAATTGGGAATTTGAAATTTTCTCAAAAAAAAATTAGGAATGACAAAATTCCGCTTAAATTAAAAAAATTTTTTAATAAGAAGACACACTGGTGTGCCTCAAGTACACATAGAGGAGAGGAAGAATTTTGTATTGATGCACATTGTAATCTTAAAAAAAAATTCAAAAATCTGGTAAGCATAATTATACCTAGGCATATTGATAGAAAAAATGAAATTATTGATATTGTTAAATCTAAAAATCTTAAATTCTTTTGTCACAGTTCAGGTAAAATGATCCCATCAGATACCGAAATTTATTTAGTTGATACATATGGTGAAACAGAGACCTTTTATAATCTTAGCAAGATTGTTTTTGTTGGAGGATCAATTATTAAACATGGTGGTCAAAATCCTTTAGAAGCAGCAAGATATGGTTGCAAAATAATACACGGATCAAATATAGAAAATTTCAAGGATATTTATAAACTTTTAAATAAAAATAATATTGCAAAAAAAATAAAATTTAAAAAAAATTTAATAAGTGAAATTAAAAAATCCCTCAAAATTAAAAAGACCTCCAATTTGATTGTTAGAAAAATTGAGGATATTGGTATAAAGATACTTAAAAGTACTAATGAGGAGATAAAAAAAATTGTTAAATGAAATTTAATAAACCAAAATTTTGGGACATTAAAAAACCAAATTTAGTTGCGCTTCTTCTAATTCCTCTAACTTTACCAATATTGCTCAATAATTTGATTAGAAAATTTAAAAAAAGAAAAAAATACGCAGATATTTTCTCGATTTGTATAGGAAATATTTATGTCGGTGGCACAGGGAAAACACCATTAGCAATAAAATCCAACAATCTTTTGAATGCCGAAAAATTGAACTCAGTTATTATAAAAAAGTTTTATAAAAATCAACTTGATGAACAACTCCTTATAAAAAAGCATTCAAATCTAATCTGTAAAGAAAAAAGGTTAGATGCTATAAAAGAGGCGAATTTAAGAAAATTTAAATACGCTATATTTGATGATGGATTGCAAGACAAATCATTAGATTATAATTTAAAAATTGTTTGTTTCAATAACTTGCAGTGGATTGGGAATGGTTTAATTATTCCAGCAGGGCCCTTAAGGGAAAAAATTAATTCTATTAAAGAATATGATGCGGTTGTAATCAATGGTGATCCAAAATTAAATGTAAATTTAATTGCTGAATTAAAAAGAATAAAAAATAATCTAAAAATTTTTGAGACAAATTATGAGATATCAAACCTAAATGATTTTGACATAAAGTTAAATTATGTTATTTTTTCTGCAATTGGTAATCCAAAAAACTTTTTAAACCTTTTAAAAAAAAATAATTTTAATATTTTAAAGGAGTTTATTTTTCCAGATCATTATATTTATTCAGATAAAGATATAGAAAGTATAATTAATTACTCAAAGTCAAATAATCTAAAAATAATTACAACTGAGAAAGATTATTTAAAAATAAATCAAAAGTTTTTTGATGAAATAAATATTTTAAAACTTGATGTTAAAATATTAAACGAAAAAAAATTTAAAAATTTCTTAATTGGGAAGCTATGAAAATTGTTAATTATTTAATTCAATATATTTTAATAAAATTATTTTTTTTTATTTGTAAAATTATTGGCTATAAAAACGCATCTAATCTTGGGGAGCTCATTGGCAAAAAAGTTGGTCCAAAATTTAAATCAAGAAAAATTATTGAAAGAAATATTAATCTAATATTACCAGATGCTAAAAGTGAAAGAGTAGACGAAATTATTAAAAAGATGTGGGGAAACTATGGACGTATCTTGTCAGAATACGTTTTTTTGAAAGATTTCAGAAACGGAAATCTAAAGGATTATATTAAAATAACAGGATTAGAGCATTTAAACGAAATAAAAAATAAAAATATTCCTGTTGTTTTCGTGTCTGGGCATTTTAACAATTTTGAGTTGATGGCAATGCAAATTGAGAAATCTGGTATGGAACTTGGAGCAATATATAGACCTCTAAATAATTTTTTCTTGAACAGTACTATGGAGAACATTAGAAAAAAATTTATTTGTAGAAATCAAATTAAAAAAGGTTTGTCTGGTATTAGAGCAATTTTAAATTTATTTAAAAAAAATATTTCAATAGCATTAATGATTGATCAAAGAGTTACTGAAGGTATAAAGTCTACCTTCTTTAAAAAAGAAGCTTTCACTACTACAATACCCGCTCAATTAGTCAAAAAATTTGGTTGTCCAATAGTTAGTATTTATATCGAAAGAATTGATGGGCACAATTTTAAAATGATTATAGAAAAACCAATATATTTTTCTAAAGATAAAAACACAGAAGATATTACTCAACATTTAAATTATTTACTTGAAAAAATGATTTTAAGAAATCCTGAACAATGGATTTTAACTCACAATAGATGGAAAATTTAATAACTTATTTACTTTCCTTTTTTTTTGATGCCTCCACATAAGAGTAATAAGCTTCCTGATCTTCAACATTCCANTAAGTNAAGTTTTCTATNGGTATTTTTTTATTTGAAATAGCGCATAATACGTAATCACCAGGCTCAATAATTTCAAAATTATTAGGCAAATATCTCAATTTAGCTAATTTATTTTCCATACTTAAGTTATATAAAATATATATATGAATATTGGAATTATTGGAAGTGGCGGAAGAGAACATGCGCTCTGTTTGAAATTGAAGGAGTCAGAACTCGTTAACAAAATTTATTGTTTTCCTGGAAACGCTGGAACTGAATTACTTGCAGAGAATATTGATATAAATATTGACGACTTTAACGAAATTAAAAAGAAATCTCTAGAAAAAAATATTAGCTTATTAGTTGTTGGCCCTGAAAAACAACTAGTTAATGGAATAGTAGATTTTTTTAAAAATACAGGTATTAAAGTGTTTGGTCCAAATAAAATTTCGTCTCAACTTGAAGGTTCAAAAATTTTTACAAAAAAACTTTGTAAAAAGTTTAATATCCCAACTTCAAAATTTGAGATATTTATAAAAAAAAGTGATGCTATTAATTATTTGGAAAATTCAAAATACCCTATAGTGATCAAGGCAGATGGTCTGGCATCAGGAAAGGGCGTTTATATTTGTAAATCAAAAAATAACGCAGAAGAAGCTGTAAATGAAATATTTAATGGAAAATTCGGTAAAGCTGACTCCATTTTAATAGAAGAGTTTTTAGAAGGAGAGGAAATGAGTTATTTTGTTATATGCGATGGAAAAGATTATAAATTTTTTCAAACTGCACAAGATCATAAGAGAGTTGGTGAAGGAGATACAGGTCCTAATACTGGTGGGATGGGAGCATACTCACCATCTAGATTGAACAATGATAGTCTTCAAGACAAAATCAATAAAAAAATTATAGAACCAACTATGGCTGGGTTGAAAGAACTTAATACAAATTATATCGGCTTCTTATATGTTGGACTTATGATATGTGAAAATGAACCATACCTAATTGAATTTAATGTTAGAATGGGAGACCCAGAGTGCCAAACAATTCTCCCACTACTAAAATCAGATTTAGCAAAAATCATTTTATCATGTTGTAAACAAGAGCTAGGGGCAGAAAATATTGAATGGCTAGAAAAAAAAAGTTTGTGTATCGTTTTATGTTCAAATGGATATCCAGGTGATTATAAAAAAAAAGTAATTATAAATAATGTAAAAAATTTAAGAGTTAAGGAGGGTCAATTTATTATTCATGCTGGTACTAAATTTATAAAAGAGGATTTATATTCTTATGGGGGTAGAGTGTTAAATATAGTGGTAACCTCAGATAGTTTTGATAGTAGCAAAAAAGACGCTCTAAAAATCCTTGAAAGAATAAATTGGAAAAACGGTTTTTATAGAAAAGATATTGGATACAAAGTTACATAATGTATGAGAATAATATCTGGAAAATTTAAAGGGAAAAAATTGCATCAACCTTTAGATAATTTAACTCGACCATTGAGAGACATGGTAAAAGAGGCAATCTTTAATTTTCTAGCTCACTCAGAACATATAAAAATCAATATGAAAGAATCTTGTATTTTAGATCTTTTTTCTGGTTCAGGATCTTTTGGTCTTGAATGTATTTCAAGACAAGCAAAAAAGGTTGTTTTCTGTGAAAATTATGAGCCTGCATTACGTGTATTAAAAAAAAATATTAAATCTCTTAACGAAGTAAAAAAAATTGAAATAAATACACAAGATATTTATGAAATGCTGGACTCTCAAAATTTTAAAAATAGATTTAATTTAATTTTCTTAGATCCGCCATTTAAAGAACAAAAAGTCGATGAGCTTTTGTCATTGATTAATAAATCAAATATTTTGGAGAAAGATGGTCTAATTATTTTGCATAGAAACAAAAAAAGTAAAGATATGTTAAATATGAAATATGATATTTTGTTAGAAAAGATATATGGAATATCAAAGATATATTTTATTAAATTTTAGGTGTTCAATATTTTTTTAGTTTCAATTTTTATTAATTCGACTGCTGGCTGATTAAAAGGATCTAGATTTAAAGCCTCTCCTATCAAAATTGTTTCCAACATAAAGAAGGTAAACATCTCTCCTAAAGAACTCTCAGATCTATCTAATAAATCAAAAGATCTAAACGGTATTTTTTTTCTCTTAAAGATCGTTTGTGTTGCATATTTTTGTGCTAATTTTATATTTGCTAGATGATTATTTTCTGAATGATCTAGAACATCAAAAAAAGTGTAAAAATTTGTGCTTGGTCCATCTAAGTATAGTTGCATCATACTGTGGTTGTCTCTTGGTAAATTTGAGACCACTGGCAAAAGTCCTTTTGATTTTTTTCCTAAACTTTCTGCTATTAGTTGNTGATACCAATTAAATAAACCTTCTGAGTTTTCATCAAAATTAAGAATGATTGAGTTATATTTTTTTTTTCTAATTAAAGCGACAGTTGAAATTACATTANTAATTAATGAATTAATAAATCTTTTATTTTTAATTAAATTATCAAATCTTTTAAATTTTTTTGGNTTAAGACCCATCAATAATGCTGGAAGCATGCCAACTTCAGACAAAACAGAATATCTTCCTCCAATATAATTTCTATGATCGATTATATCGCTTTTAAGTTTTTTTGCTAAATTTCTAATTTGATTGTTTGAATTTTCACAAATAAATAAATTATTCTTTTTATTTTTTAAAGACTTGAAGTTAGAAATTGTTTCTAATGTATTTCCAGATTTTGAAATTACTAAATTTAATGATTTTAAGTTTTGATTGTAGTTTTTTTTTAAATTTATATTATCAACAAAAGTAAATTTTTTTTTTATTTTAGGGCTAAAAAAGTTATAAATTGCTTTAGCACCAAGCGCCGATCCCCCCATTCCGATTAAATTTATATTTTTAAAGTTATTGTATTTTTTAAAGTTAATGTTTTCGTATGAATATTTATATTTTTGAGAAAAGCTTTTTATAAGTTTTTCTTGAACACAAGTATCAAGTTTTTTTTTTAGCTTTATTTCAAGATTTCTGTTTTTTTTTATGTGTACAAAGTTTTTAAAATTTACAAAATGCTTTTGCATTAATCTTTATTTATTTGATCTATTACAAATTCTTCAGCAGATCTGTTACCTGTCTCGTTGCTCTTCGCACTTTTCGAATTAATAGATTTAATTAAATCTTTAATTTCTTCATCAACTAACTCAGATTGATCATTTATTTTTTCTGATTGTGGNACTGGTANTTCGTCAAAATTTGGTGGAATTTCTAATGGATTTTTTTTTATTACTAAAAATTCATCACTATTCTCCTGTTTTTTTCCTGTCAAACCATCTTTAACGGTTTGACAGGAGTATAAAAATAAAAAACAGGAAAAGTAGAGTAAAATTTTTTTATTCATTAGTTTTCTTTTCAACTTTATTAAAAATTATTTCAACAAAAATAAGGCATACAACACCTAATGTAATAAAAACATCTGCTACATTAAATATAAACCAATGAAAATCATTGTAATTTAAATCAATAAAATCTGGAACTGCAGAATAATAAAGTCTGTCGAATAGGTTGCCAAGTGATCCNCCCAAAATGACAAAAAATATAAGTCCNNTAAAATTACTTGACTTTACACCAAGGTATAAAATTACAAAATTAACNAATACAATTATTAATGTTATTAAATTATAAATAAATTGTTTTTCAAATGACAATAATCCAAACCCAATTCCTGTATTCCAAACTAAAATAATATTTATAAATTCATTTAGATAAATATCCACTTTGCCGTAGGTTTCAGCAATATTTATTACATAAATCTTTGAAATTCTATCTAAAGTAAAAATTAATAATGTAATTAAAAAATAAATAATAATTTTCTTATTTATAAAATTTATCATTTAATTTTTATGTTGGGTGCCTTTCGCATTCTGCTTCAGTAATTTTCCAACAAACAGGACATTTTTTTCCTTTTGCTTTTGAAGTTTTTACTTCTATGTTGTCTTTTGCATTTTCATCCAAAATAGTATTTGCAAGTGAAGTTATACATATTTCTGAAAAATCATATTTTTTTGCAAGGTCATATAGATCCTTGGTCAATCTGATATCAATTGCGGTTTCTAAGCTAGATCCTATTGTTTTGGCTGCTCTTTTTTCCTCAATACTGATATTTACTATATCTCTTATTTTATTTATTTTATTCCAGTTGTTGTTAAGCTCATCATCTTTCCAAGATTTTGGAAATTCTGGAAACTTTTTTAAATGAATACTATTTTTTTCATCTTTGTTTAAAAGACTGAAAATTTCCTCTGTAGTAAAAGATAAAATCGGTGCAAACCATTTTAGCAAGGCATCTAATATCGTATTTAATATTAAAATACAACTTTGTCTCTTATCTGAATTTTTTTTATCNCAATATAAAGTATCTTTTCTNATATCAAAATAAAATGAAGAAAGATCTACAGTGCAGAAGTTTAATAATTCTTTGTACAAAACATGAAAATTGTACTCTCTAAAATTTGCTTTAAATTTTTCATTCAAAATATACAATTTGTGTAACATTAATTTTTCAAGTTCTGGAAGTTTGCTAATATCAATATTAGCATATTCTTGCTCTGAATAATTGTCATTTATATTTCCCATTAAGTATCTAAATGTATTTCTTATCTTTCTATATGCTTCAGCATGTTGCTCTAAAATTGAGTAGTCTATTCTTAAATCTTCAGAGTAATCGGACGCAGTCACCCAAACTCTAAGGATATCTGCTCCATATTTTTTTAGAATATCTTCAGGAAAGATCTGGTTCCCTAAAGACTTTGACATTTTCAAACCTTTACCATCCATCACAAATCCGTGAGATAAGATACTTTCAAATGGAGCTCTGCCTCTTGTTCCACAAGATTCTAATAATGAGGAGTGAAACCATCCTCTATGTTGATCAGATCCTTCTAGATACATAGATGCAGGCCATTTTAAGTCTCCTCTTTTTTCAAGAACAAATGAATGTGTAGATCCACTATCAAACCAAACCTCAACGATATCTTTTAGTTTAACAAAATCTTCGGCTTTATATTTATCTCCTAAAAACTTTTGAGGGTCATCTGAAAACCAGCAATCCGATCCTTCTTTTTCGTAAATAGACGCAATATTTTCAAAGACATCCTCATCAACTAAAACTTTGCCATCTGATTTAGAAATAAATATAGGCAATGGTACACCCCAAACTCTTTGTCTAGAAACACACCAATCTGGTCTTGTTTCAATCATTGATCTCAATCTTTCTTTTCCTTTTGCAGGATAAAATTCAGTATTATCAATAGCTTTTAAAGCTTTATCTCTTAGTTTATGGCTTTCCATAGAAATAAACCATTGAGGTGTAGCTCTATGAACTAACGGAGCTTTAGATCTCCAAGAATGTGGATATGAGTGATTTAGTTTTCCATTCGCTAATAAATTTTTTTCATTTTTAAGCTTCTCAATAACAATTGGGTTTGCTTTAAAAATATGAATACCTTCAAAATTTAAAACATGTTTTGTATACTTTCCATCATCATCAACTGTTTCAACAGCTTTAATATTATTATTTAAACATAAATTAAAATCATCTGGACCATGGCTTGGAGCGCAATGTACTATTCCTGAGCCTTGTTCTGTAGTAACAAACCTTGCCTCAAGCATCGGTATATCATAATTGTAGCCTATGCTCTTAAATGGATGGGAGCAAACTACTCCATCAAAATCGGATCCATTTATTTCACTTATAATTTTGTAGTCGTTAATTTTACAATCTTCAACTACACTTTTTAAAAGATCTTTTGCAACTATAATTTTTCTTTTGTTAAAATCACCTTTATCGTTAATTTGTATTACAACATATTTTAAAGATTTGTTGTAAGCTAAAGCTTTATTTGCTGGTATCGTCCATGGTGTAGTTGTCCAGATAATTACTTCNGTACCTAAAAGATTTTTTAATTTTGATTTTTGAATAGGAAACGAAACATAAATTGTATCCGATGTATGATCCATNTATTCGACCTCTGCATCAGCTAGNGCGGTTTTCTCTACNGTGGACCACAAAACTGGCTTGTAGCCTCTATATAAACTACCTTCTTTTAAAAATTTACCTAATTCTCTTACTATTTGAGCCTCAGCGTCATAACTCATTGTAGAATAATAATTTTCCCAATCTCCAACAACTCCAAGCCTTTTAAATTGTTCTTTATGAACTTTGATCCATTTATTAGCAAACTCTCTGCATTCTTTTCTAAATTCAACGACTGGCACGTCATTTTTATTTTTTTTATTTTTTTTATATTGTTCCTCTATTTTCCATTCAATCGGCAAACCATGACAATCCCATCCTGGAACATATACTGAGTCTTTGCCATCCATTTGATGAAATTTTGTGATTATGTCTTTAAGAATTTTATTAAAAGCCGTTCCCATATGAATATTACCATTTGCATAAGGAGGCCCATCGTGAAGAACGAACTTTTCTTTGCCTTTATTATTTTCTCTTAATAAATTGTAAAGATCAATTTTATTCCAATGTTCAACNATTTTAGGTTCTTTCAATGGAAGATTTGCTTTCATTGAAAAAGCNGTTTTTGGAAGATTTATTTGATCTTTGCTCATTTTAATTTTTTAGCTATTTTTACATCTATTTTTATCTGTTTTTTCAATTCATCTATACCATTAAATTTTTTTTCACCTCTGATAAAGTTTAAAAACTCAACAGTTAGCTTTTTATTATAAAGATTTTTTTTAAAATTAAAAATATTTACCTCAAGAAGAATTTTATTTTGGTTAAATGTAGGTCTATAGCCCAAGTTTGCTATTCCACTCAATTTTTTTTTTGTCTTATTAATTAAGATTTTAACTGCATAAACTCCTGGTTTAGCTATCACATAATTTCCAATATCTATGTTNCAAGTTGGGAANCCNATAGTTTTACCCAATCTTCTTCCAGNTTGTACNATTCCCTGAATNGACCANTTTCTATCTAAGTATTTATTNGCNGTAGAGATTTGTCCTTTTTCTAAAAGTTTCCTTATAGATGTNGAGGATATAATCTTTTTCTTTTTTTTTAAAGGTGANGGATTTATTATTCTATAATTAAATTTTTTTTCNAAAAANTTTAATAATTTTACATCTCCCTCNCGCTTATNACCAAATCTNAAATTATTACTTACAAAAATTAATTTTGCAGATAANTTTTTGTAAAGGAATTTTTCAATAAATNNATTACATNTTATCTTTGAAAATTTTAGNTCGAATTTTTTNTTAATAACAAAATCNACTTTAAATNTTTTTAAAATTTCTAACTTTTGATTNAAGTTGGATATTCTATAATTTNTNATTTTTTTNAAAAAAAACATTTTAGGGATTGGATCAAATGTNACTACCCCNATTTTATATTTTTTTCTTTTTTTTAATATTAAAGCTTTTTTAAACAATTTTTGATGTCCTAAATGAACACCATCAAAATTACCAATTAATATAATTGAGTTTTTGTGTTTTTTGTGAACATCAAAATTTTTGTAATATTTTATTTTACTTACCATTTTAAAAGTGATTGATAATAATTAATCTTTACATTGTATTTTAATTGAACTTTTTCAATATTTTTATCTATTTCTTTTTTATGTATACCTGAAGATATTAGCATAGAGTCGAAGTTTTGAATATTAGCTCCTTTAATATCCGTATTAAGATTATCTCCGATACATAATATTTTTTTATCTTTTATGTCTGTAGCTTGTTGATATACAGGTGGATAAGGTTTTCCAAAATATTCAACCTTTCCTCCAAGATCCTCAAATATTTTTGCTACCGAGCCTGCACAATATTCTGTAATATTGCCTCTATCCACAATCAAATCAGGATTTGTACATATCATTATTTTACCAATTACACTTTTAAATAATTCTTTGTAATGTTTTAGATCTTCTTCATATTCTTCGAAAAGTCCAGTGCACAATATAAAGTCGGATTGTTCTAAATTATCAATTTTATTTTTTTCAAACAGTTTAAAAAGATCAAAATCTCTTGGAGGTCCGATATGATAGAATTTTTTTTCTTTATAATTTTTTTCTAAATGTTTAAGTGCAGACTCCCCAGATGTATAAACTTTTTTACATTTATTTTCATCTAATCCCATATTTTTTAAGAATTCAATTACTGTCCTATTTGGTCTTGGCGCATTAGTAAGCAAAATATAATTCTTATTTAATTTTTCTAATTCGTTTAAAACATTAACAGAATTTTGATACAGATTTATTCCGTTATGAAGTACTCCCCAAATATCTATAAAAAACACATCGTAGCTGTTCGCTACTGACTTCAGTCCTAAATCATCTAAATTTTTTGGCATTTAGGAGATATAGCTTAAAAATACCTATATTTCTTTGATTTTTTTACTTCATATTTTTTTATGAATATCTTGAAAAATTATATGCTTACCTCTATATGACATTCTTATTTTAAGGAGTTTTTATGAAATTTAAGCCTTTGCACGATAGAGTGTTAATAGAAGTTTTAGATAGCAGTGAAAAAACTGCTGGAGGAATAATAATACCAGATACCGCTCAAGAAAAACCACAGGAAGGAAAGGTTGTTGCCGTAGGTGGAGGCGCAAAAACTGAGGATGGTAAAATAATACCTATGGATGTTAAAGTAGGTGATAAAGTCTTATTTGGTAAATGGTCAGGAACAGAAGTCAAAATAGACGGTAAAGAATACAGTATAATGAAGGAATCAGACATTATGGGTATTTCAAAAACAAAATAATAATCTAAGGAGATTTATAATGGCAAAAATAGTTAAATTCGACTCTGATGCAAGAACATCAATGCTAAAAGGTGTTGATATTTTAGCAAACACAGTAAAAGTAACATTGGGTCCTAAAGGAAGAAATGTAGTTATTGATAAATCTTATGGTGCGCCTAGAACTACAAAAGATGGTGTTTCAGTTGCAAAAGAAATTGAGCTTGAGGATAAATTCGAAAATATGGGTGCTCAAATGGTTAAAGAAGTTGCAAGTAAAACAAATGACGAAGCTGGAGATGGAACAACAACTGCAACTATACTNGCACAAGCAATTGTAAAAGAAGGCTGTAAATATGTNACTGCTGGAATGAATCCAATGGATGTTAAAAGAGGTATAGACGCGGCAGTTGATCATGTTAAAGAAAAATTAATCTCATCAGCAAAGAAAGTAAAAGATAGTGATGAAATAGCTCAAGTAGGAACAATTTCTGCAAATGGTGATAAGGAAATTGGAAATATGATTTCAAAAGCAATGCAAAAAGTTGGCAATGAAGGAGTAATAACTGTCGAGGAAGCAAAAGGTATTGAGACTGAACTTGATGTTGTTGAAGGAATGCAATTTGACAGAGGTTATTTATCTCCATATTTCATAACTAATGGTGATAAAATGACAACGGAGTTAGAAAATCCATTAATTCTTTTGCATGAAAAAAAATTAACGAACTTACAACCAATGGTTCCACTATTGGAAGCCGTAGTACAAGCTGGAAGACCTTTGATGATAATTTCAGAGGACGTTGAAGGTGAAGCTTTAGCTACACTAGTTGTAAATAAATTAAGAGGTGGTTTAAAAGTTGTAGCAGTTAAAGCACCTGGCTTTGGAGATAGAAGAAAAGCAATGTTGGAGGATATTGCGATTTTAACTGGTGGACAAGTTATATCTGAGGACTTAGGNATTAAACTTGAAAATGTAAAANTAAATGATTTAGGATCTGCNAAAAGAGTAAAAGTNGATAAAGAAAATAGCACAATTGTAAGTGGCTCAGGTAANAANTCAGATATAGAGGCAAGATGTGNTCAGATNAAACAGCAAATTGATGAAACTACATCAGACTACGATAAAGAAAAACTTCANGAGAGATTGGCNAAGTTAGCTGGAGGTGTTGCNGTGATTAAAGTTGGTGGTGCAACTGAAGTGGAAGTNAAAGANAGAAAAGANAGAGTTGAGGACGCACTTAATGCAACAAGAGCAGCAGTTGAAGAGGGAATAGTGGTTGGTGGTGGATGTGCATTACTTTATGCATCTCAAGATCTTGACAAAGTAAAGGTCAAAGGTGATGATCAAAAGGCTGGGGTTGAAATTGTAAAAAGCGCACTTCAAGCACCAATAAGACAAATNACAAAAAATGCTGGGGTAGACGGATCAGTAGTAGTAGGTAAGCTTTTNGAAACCAATAAAACATCTAATGGTTACGATGCACAATCTGAACAATATGTTGATATGTTTAAAGAGGGAATTATAGACCCAGTTAAAGTTGTAAGAACAGCACTTCAGGATGCTGCTTCAATCTCAGGATTATTAGTAACTACTGAAGCAATGGTAGCCGATAAACCAGAGGAAAAAGATTCAACACCTGCAATGCCTGGTGGCGGTATGGGTGGAATGGGTGGTATGGGAGGTATGGGAATGTAATCTCCCATTAATCTTAAACAAAATTTAAAAAGGGCAGTTTTTACTGCCCTTTTTTTTACCCGAAACAAAAATCTGCAATGAACTTTGCAATGAATGTTCAATGAAGTATTTAGAACTAAAAAACGGTGCTGAAGGCACCCCTAATTTTATATTAACAACAAAGGATAATTAATCTTGCAAAACAGAATATACTAACCTGTAATAGTCGTAGTGTCTGTCGGTTGAATGAATGGTAATAATTTTGTTATTGTCAAAATCAATCACTACTTGTTGGCCAGCAAACCCGTCCATCATTAAAATAGGTCTGTCCTCTAAACCAATAGCATCCCATAGAAACTGACCACCATAAGTTTGTGCAACTTTATGGTTACCATCATTATCTCTGTACTCATCATATTGTCTATCCACTCTATTTTCATACATTGTTTTTAAATACTTACCAACGCAAGTATCATTCTTCCAATGATTCATAATCATGTTAGCAATTCTTAAATAATCGTATCTGTCAGCATAGAAAGAATATCTTCCGTATTCACCAGATTTTCTATTACCAGTTTTATCTTTTCTTAAAGTTTTATGAAAATAAACTCTTTTGGCAACTTTAGCGTCTTCAATAAATATCTTATGTAATAATTTTTCCCAATCATCACCAGTTTTGTAAATGACATAGTTCATGATAACATTGGTTGTCATGGCACTATAATTAAAATACTTACCAGGTTCTAACCCACTTTTACCTTTAAAGTATTTCTTCATAGCTTTTTTAATGGGTATAGTGTTAACACTTTGTTTATCTTTTGTTATTTTGCTATCCCAAATACCAATTCTATCACCAATTATTTCGTCATCACCTGCTTGCATGTTAAGCAAGTTTATTAATTTTTGATTTTCATATAAAGTGTCAGCAACAGTTGGATAATCAATTCTATCAAAAACTGTATGATTAATATAACCACCACACATGGCATAACCAGTCACAAGACTTACTAAACTTTTACCTACAGAATGTGAAGGATATGGTCCCCGATATTTACTTTTTCTATTTTGATCAACTAAAATTTTGTTGTTTTCAAATAAGATGTAAGAAACTAAACCAGTTTTTTTATCTTTAAGTTGTTCTTCAACTAATTTAGATAAATCGTTAGTCTGTATTCTTCCGATACTGTTTCTGTAAT
>FUFK010037992.1_pt1 | contig 29308 bp, 32 predicted proteins | sample 1021851 | NCBI WGS metagenome assembly FUFK01 (sample SAMEA51879418, study PRJEB19060) | metagenome
TTTGAAAAAACTATTAAAAAAACTTTTCCTAACATGNAATGCCATTACTAATTCTTCTANAGAGGCATTCCCGGCTCTTTCACCAATTCCATTAATAGTACATTCTAGTTGTCTTGCTCCATTTTTTACTGCCTCTAGAAAATTTGCAACTGCTAAACCTAAATCATTATGACCATGAACTGAGATTACTGCCTCATCAATATTTGGAACATTTTTATTTATATCNGCAATTANTTTTCCAAATTCACTAGGAGTTGTAAATCCAACAGTATCAGGGATATTTATTGTTGTCGCTCCTGCAGAAATTGCTAGTTGAATAACTTCGTATAAAAATTCAGGATCACTCCTTGAGGCATCTTCACAAGAAAACTCAATATCATCTACTAATGATTTNGCATAATTAACCATTTCTGGAACTATTTGAAGAACATCTTTTCTNGATTTTTTNAGTTTATGTTTAAGATGAATATCACTTGTGGCAATAAAAGTATGTATTCTTTTTTTTGGAGCTGGGCTTACTGCTTCATAACATGCTTTTATATCTCCTTTGGAAGCTCTAGCTAAACCACATATGATAGGTCCATTTTCTTTTCCTACAGCATTGGCAATTTTATTAACAGCTTTAAAATCTCCGGGACTTGCAAAAGGGAATCCAGCTTCTATAACATCTACTCCTAATCTTGCTAATTGGTGGGCAATAGCTAGTTTTTCCTCAAGATTTAAGCTGGCGCCAGGAGATTGCTCTCCATCTCGAAGAGTTGTATCAAAGATCAAAATTCTGCCTGGATCTTTGGCCATTTTCTAGAATCCTTTAAACTTATATTAAGCTAATTAAAAAAATTTGACTAGATTTTTTTTTAGTAAATTACGGCTATTGATTATTACTTAACAATATTGGTTAAATTTTTAGAAAAAATTTAATATTTTTAATTTATTAAAGTATTGTTTTAAGATTAAAGCTTCTTTTATAAAGAGTTATTTTTTATAAAATTTCAGACAAAAAAATATAAAAAAAATATGAATGGCCAATACCCAAAAAAAAATGTTTTAGGCCAGTTAGCGATAGTTTTACATGCTCATCTGCCTTATGTCAGAAAAAATGAAAAAAACTCTTTAGAAGAGGATTGGTTATTTCAGGCGATTTTGGAATGTTACATACCACTTCTTCAGGCAATAGAATCTTCCAAAAAAGAAAATCCTTTAAACACAAAACTTACTATTAGTTTATCTCCCACATTATTATCACTTCTTGATAATAAACAAATTCAAGAAACTTTCCCATTTTGGATTAAAACAAGGAATGATTTTTTACGCGAGTTGCCACAAAAAGAAAAAAATGCCTCTGCATTTTTAATGAATAACCTCAATGACAAATACTCATATTGGGAAGAATGTTCCGGAAATTTAATTGAGAAATTTAGAGTTTTAAATAGATCTGGAAATTTGGATATTCTTACTTGTGCGGCTACACACGGATATTTGCCAATCCTAAGGGAGAATCCTGAAACTGTAAAAGGACAAATTAACACAGCTATTAGGAGCCATGAAAATATTTTTGGAACTAAACCTTTAGGTATTTGGTTACCTGAATGTGCATATTATGAAAATTTAGATGAAATACTATTCAATTCTGGAATTAGATATGCAATTTTAGATGGTCACGGGATTCTTAATGCCACTCCAAGACCTAGGTATGGGGTATATGCCCCAATCTGCTCTAAAAAAGGAGTTGCTTTTTTCGGAAGAGATAGCGAGTCAACCCTGCCCGTTTGGTCTGCCAAGGATGGATTCCCTGGAGATAGAGTTTATAGAGAATTTCATAAAGATTTGGGTTGGGAATTACCTGCCACTAAGCTTCAAGAAAAAGGTATTTCATGTAAAAGACCTTTGGGATTAAAGTTCCACAAGATAACAGATGAAAACGTCCCCTTAGGTAAAAAGGAGTTTTATCTAGAAACCGAAGCTATAAAAAAGGCTGAGGAGCATGCTGATACTTATCTTCAATCGAGATTAAAACAATTAGAAAAATTAACATTATCTTCTTCCTTTAATCCCTTATTGGTAGCTCCGTTTGATGCAGAGTTATTTGGTCATTGGTGGTATGAGGGACCTATATTTTTAAAGAATATTTTAAAGAAATCTAGTAGATATTTAATTAAACTTACAAACTTAAAAGAGTTTTTGATGCCAAGTCCTAATCTTCAGATTTGCGACCCTTCCCCATCAAGCTGGGGGCAAGGGGGTTACCATAACTACTGGATTAATGATGCAAATGCGTGGATCGTTCCGGAAATCACTAAAGCAGGCTCAACTTTTGTTGACTTGTGTAAGGAAAATTATAATAGTGATTTATCTACAAGACTTTTTAAGCAAGCAGCAAGAGAATTACTTCTCTCTGAGTCCTCTGATTGGAGTTTTATCCTTAGGGCCGGAACTACCACTGAGCTTGCCAAAGAAAGAATAGAAAGACACTTATTTAGGTTCTGGAAATTAGTTGNAATGATTAAAAATAATTCTACTATTAATTTTAAATTCCTTGAGGATATTGAGGAAGAAGATAAAGTTTTCCTGGAAATTAATATTGATGATTGGCGAAAATAAAAGTACTAATTTAACTTAAGCATTCCTAATTTTACTTTTAAGGGTGAATTTATAAACATCTTACTCATTACATAGATTAGTTTTGGAAGAGGAAGTGTATTAGTTAGAAAACCTACCCATTCTTTGGTCGATAATCTAAAGAAATTTGAGAAAAAGCTTCTTAATCTACTTTCATCAAAACTCATTAATCTATTGAGCCCATATTGGTAAAGCTTGTGCCTTTGTGTTAATTCGTAAGGCCATAAGACATCCCAACCTTTTGTAGCAAGCTCAAGTGAACTTAAATGAGGTTCTTTTAAAAAAATTGCTAATTTTTCAGCAAGGAGCGGGGCCCTTCTTAGTAAAGAACCAATCATGTATCCTGATGCAGGATGCACCATACTTGCAGCCCCTCCAAAACCAAGTACAAATTGTTTTTTAAATGGGAGGGGTAAATTCATTGGGAAAAGGCAGTTCTCTTCATGAAAGATTTCACTTACTTTAATCCCTTTATTATCAAGTCTTTTAAAAAGTCTTTTTTTAAGATTTTCTTGCGATAATGCTGGATAACTAGCTAATGATGTTTCTTCAACAAAAAATGTTTGATTGCCTAGATCCATTGCATAGAGAAAAGAAGGAGAAGATAATTTTTCTTCACTGTTTAAATGATTTGGACGAAAATCCATCAAGACAAATTGTTCCTTTTTAACTGGTGGAGATGAGAATTTGCCAACAATTCCGTAAGCTGCTTGTTGAGCGATTTTATTTTGAAGTGGTCTTTTTATAAAATTACTTTTATGACCACTTGCATCAATAACTAACCTTGCCTTTATTTTTAGACCTGAATAACAAATTACTTCAGATAGTTTTTTATTCTCTTTAATATCCTGTGCCGTTTCATTCAACCATTCAATTCCTTTGCACTTTTTTAAAAGTTCATTTTGAAAGGCTTCTTGATTTATTAAACCATAATCATAATTATGTTTAGTTGGAATATTCCCTTTTTTATTGTTTCCATTCCCAAAAAAACTAACTGTTTCACACCATCGGTGAGATAACAAAGACTCTAATCCTAATTCCTCTAATTCAGATGCCCATATGCCATAAGTATTCTCCCATTTTTCATTTGGAGATTTTGTTGATATACCTTTAATTTTTAGATCCTGCTTAGCTAATTCAGAAGCTAAACATAATGCTGCAGGACCGGAACCTAAAATTAAAATATCAAGTATTTCCATATTATCTAATAAAGCATTTTCTTTTAATTTTCTTTCTCTGAGTTGAGTTGGTCTGTTTCTTCTGTTTGTTCATGAGGAACTAATACCACTTCTGATAAATGATCACCCTCATCTAATCTTTGTAATTTTACTCCAGTAGCAGCTCGAGATTGCTGGGAAATTTTGTCTGCGTTTGTTCTAACTATTACACCTTTTTCAGTCACAAAAAGCAATTCTTCCCCTTCTCCAAGGACCTTTAAACATACTAGTTCATCATCTTTGATTCTAAATTTTATCGCCCTTAAACCCATTCCTGCTCTTTTCTGTAATCTAAACTGAGTTACGGGTACTCTCTTTCCTAGTCCAAAAGCACTGGCTATTAGTACCCAGGGACCTTCTGTAGAGTTAACTTCGAGATTTTCATCAATTTCTTTAGTAAGATGGTCATTTTTAGCCAGTTGATCAACTAAATCAGATGTTAAAACATCCATAGATACTAGATTGTCTCCTTTTCTAAGGTTCATTGATTTAACCCCCCTTGCAGTCCTACCAAGTGGCCTTAATTCGTTAATATCTAACCTGAAATGTATAGCCATTCCTGTTCTTGATCCAATTAAAACACTATCACCTTCTTTTGATAATCTGACCCATGTTAGGGCGTCTCCATCTTCAAGATTAATTGCTATTAATCCATTCGAGCGAATTTTTGAGAAAGCGGAAAGTGAAGTTCTTTTTATAAATCCAGCCCTGGTTAGCATTAATAAATAACAATCGTCATTAAAAGAATCTACTGCAACTAATGAGGTTATTTTTTCTTCTCGTGGTATTGGAAGAAGTTGAACTGATGGAGTGCCTTTCGCAGTTCTGCTACTCATGGGAACTCTATATGCTGGAAGAGCATAAGCAACTCCTCTATCACTGAAAAGTAAAAGAGTATCATGATCGTTACAGCTTATAAATAATTTAACTTCATCATCTCCTTGTGTCTTTGTTCCTGCTTTACCCCTTGACCCTCGACTGGTAGATTCAAATTCATTAACAGGCATCCTTTTTAAATAACCTGCTTCAGTTAATAAAACAACTGATCTGTCATTGGCTATAAGATCAATATCATCTAGACCACCACCTAAATCTAATATTTCTGTTTTTCTTGGGGAAGAAAATCTTTCATCAATTTTGTTAATTTCTTCAAGAATAATTTGAAGAATTCTTTCTTTACTATTCAATATTTGTTGATAGGAGTTTATTTTTTGCGTTAATTCATCATGTTCAGCTTTGATTTTATCTGCCTCTAGGGCTGTTAATCTTCTCAACTGCATTTGTAAAATTGCTTCTGCCTGCGTGGAAGATAACTCATGATCAGTTTGTAATTGTTCTCTAGCTGAAATTGTATCCTTTGCTGATCTTATTAGATTGATAATTTCATCCATAGAACCTAAAGCTAATAATAGGCCCTTTACAATGTGATCTCTATCTTCTGCCTTTTTTAATAAAAAACCTGTTCTTCGCCTTATTGTCTCTACTCTAAAATCTAGGAAAACATCTAACATTTTCCGTAGTGAAAGAGTTGTTGGTTCTCCTTTAACTAAAGCTAGAATATTTGCACTGAAATTATTTTGTAGAGGTGTTAACTTAAATAAGTTATTTAAAACCACTTGTGGATAGGCATCTCTTTTTAGCTCGATAACAATTCTCATTCCATCTCGATCACTTTCATCTCTAATATCAGAAATACCTTCTAATTTTTTCTCATTAACCAAGTCTGCAATTCTCTCTATCAAGGCTGCTTTATTTGTTTGAAAAGGCAGTTCGGTTATTATCACCGCATCTTTTTCTGCCCTACCAGCTGATTTGATTTGCTCAATATTTGCTACGCCTCTCATAGTTATTGAACCTCTTCCCGTTTTAAAAGTTTCTTTTATACCATCTCTGCCTAAGATTTGACCCCCAGTGGGAAAATCAGGACCTTTAATTAGTTCAAAAAGCTCTCTATCTTCAATTGATGGGTTTTTAATTATTGATTTGAGACCATTAATTAATTCTCCTAAGTTATGGGGTGGGATATTAGTTGCCATTCCTACGGCTATTCCAGATGATCCATTTAAAAGCAGTTGAGGGATTCTTGCAGGTAAAACTGTTGGTTCTTGTTGAGAACCGTCAAAGTTATCGGCGAAATCTACAGTTTCAGATTCAATATCTTCTAGTAAACTTTCATCTGTAAGAGACTTTAGACGAGATTCTGTATATCTCATTGCTGCGGGAGGATCGTTATCTACAGAACCAAAGTTTCCATGNCCATCTATAAGTGGCATCCTCATGGAAAAATCCTGAGCCATNCTCACNAAAGCATCNTANACAGCAGTGTCACCATGAGGATGGTATTTNCCNAGTACTTCTCCAACAACTCTGGCACATTTTCTNTANGGNCTACCGCTNGTNAAACCAAGTTCATACATTGCATAAAGAATTCTTCTATGNACAGGCTTTAATCCATCCCTTGCATCTGGAAGCGCACGACCAACTATAACGCTCATCGCATACTCNAGATAAGAGCGCGACATCTCATTTCTTAAGTCNGTTTGAATAATTCGATCGTTATNTTCGTTTAATCCAGANTTNCCGGAATCTACAATATCAGACATACAAAAAACCTTTNTTTAATAATAATCGGTGATNGTCATTATGAATAAAAAATAAGATATATTTAATTCCCAAATACTCACATTTACACACAAATCAAAATAAAACCTGTTGTTTTTGCGCAAACCTTGGCTTATTACCCCTTTAGTTGTTAACTTAATCTGAATAAATGAAAAATTCCGTGAATATTGAACTTGGTCTAAACAAAAAAGTCAGAAGGGCTTATGGCATTGATGAAATAGCTTTAGTTCCTGGGAAGAGAACACTCGATTACGATTTGACTGATCCTTCTTGGGTAATAGGCGATTTTAAGAGAGAAGTTCCAATTGTTGCTAGTGCTATGGACAGCGTTGTTGATGTAAATGCAGCAGTAGAACTTACCAAATTAGGTGCACTAGGGGTTATTAATATGGAGGGCATACAAACACGGTATGAAAATCCTGATGAAATATTAAACAAAATAGCATCAGTTGGAAAAAGTGATTTTGTTCCACTAATGCAGAAAATATATAGTGAACCTATTAAGGAGGAGTTAATTTTAAAGAGAATAAATGAGGTTAAAGAAAGAGGAGGCATTGCTGCTTTTAGTGGAACTCCTCAAGCTGCCATTAAATTTACAGAAATACTTAATGATTCCAAAATAGATTTATTTTTTCTTCAAGGAACCGTTGTTTCGACTGAGCATCTTGGTATGGAGGGGAAGGAAACCTTAAATATTAAGAAGCTTTGTCAATCTATGAAAGTCCCAGTTGTAGCTGGAAATTGTGTAACTTATGAAGTCGCTAAACTTCTAATGCAAGCTGGAGTTGCAGGATTAATGGTTGGGATAGGCCCTGGAGCGGCATGTACTTCAAGAGGTGTATTAGGAATTGGAATCCCTCAAGCAACTGCGATTGCCGATTGTAGTTCTGCACGAGATGATTTTTTCAAAGAAAGTGGTCGTTATATCCCTATCATTGGAGATGGAGGTATTGTGACGGGTGGAGATATTTGTAAATGTTTAGCATGTGGTGCAGATGCTGTAATGATTGGCTCTCCGATAGCTAAATCCTCAAATGCTCCAGGTAAAGGATTTCACTGGGGCATGGCTACTCCAAGTCCTATATTGCCTAGGGGCACAAGAATTGAAGTTGGGTCTACAGGATCTTTAGAAAGGATAATAAAAGGACCTGCCTTGCTTGATGATGGTACCCATAATTTATTAGGCGCTATTAGAACATCAATGAGTACTCTTGGGGCTAAAAACATCAAAGAAATGCAAGAGGTTGAAATAGTTATTGCACCATCGCTTCTGACAGAGGGTAAGGTTTATCAAAAAGCTCAGCAGCTTGGGATGGGTAAATAGTTCATTTAGTAAAAAATTATAAAAACTTAGAGAATGTAAGTATTAAATTGAACAAACTTCGCATAAGGAGTTATTATTAATTAATGGGGGAAACCCCATACTCCTCACACACTAAATCGCCCGATTAATCGGGCTTTTTTAGATATTTTGTTACTTATATTAGTTTATCTGTAATGAAATCATCACTTAAAAGAATTGCCTGCTAAATTTTCTAAAAGGAATACTTAAATTATGTCATCAGCTCCAGCCGTAACTGATTCTTCATTTGACAAGGATGTACTGCAAAGTGATCTACCAGTATTGGTTGATTTTTGGGCACCATGGTGTGGTCCATGTAGGATGGTTGCACCAGTTGTAGAAGAAATCTCTAAAGACTTTGAAGGGAAAATTAAAGTTTTCAAATTAAATACAGATGAGAATCCAAATGTTGCGAGTCAATATGGAATTAGAAGTATTCCAACATTAATGATCTTTAAAGGGGGTCAAAAAGTTGATACTGTGGTTGGAGCCGTACCAAAGGCAACTCTTTCGAGTACTTTAACAAAGCATTTATAAAAAAGATCTTTGCATAAAATTGGACTTATAGACTATGGGATGGGTAACATTCATTCCGTAACAAAATCTCTAGAAAGTCTTGGGGAGGAAATAATTTTAATTAATAATTTTAATGAATCAAAGGCTTGCAAGGCGATAATACTTCCTGGAGTTGGAGCCTTTGATCCTGCAATGATTAATCTTATAAATACGGATTTGATATCTGATTTGAAAAATTGGATTAATAGTGGAAAGTCTTTTTTAGGGATTTGTTTAGGTCTTCAACTCCTTTTTGAGTCTAGTGATGAAGGGAAAGTTCAAGGACTAGGGATTTTAAAAGGAAAAATACAAAAAATACCTAATATAGTTAATCAAAGAATTCCCCACATGGGTTGGTGCCAACTTTTGCCTACAAAATCAAATACATTATTAGAGTTAGAGGAATCAAATAATTGGGTCTATTTTGTACATTCCTATCATGCAATCCCAGACGATATAAATATTATTGCGGCTCAGGTTAATTATGGTTCTGAAAAATTAACTGCAATGATTGAGAATGATAATTTATTGGCCTGTCAATTTCATCCAGAAAAATCTGGTAAAACTGGAGAAAAACTTTTGAGAAGATGGCTAAGTAATATTCAATAAATAGATAATTACGGATGAAGACAAACTTAAGATTGATAGGAGGTAAGAGACTCAAAAGTCCAAATAATATTTACACAAGGCCCACAACTTTGAGAGTTAGAGAGGCTCTATTTAATATTCTTCATAATAAAGTTGAAAATTGTAACTGGTTAGATTTATTTAGTGGAACAGGAGCAATATCTTGTGAAGCATACAATCATGGGGCAAGAAAAATAATTGCAATTGAAAAAAACAAAAACAACTCAAAAATTTGCCTAAAAAATTTACTTTCTTTGCAGGATATAGATAATAGGAAAAATGATATTGATGTTATTTGTAAAGATGTTTTGACCTGGACAAAACCAAATTACGAGAGAAATTTATCATCTAAGATCATGGACTTAAACAAATTAAAATTTGATTTTATTTATTTAGACCCTCCATATAATGAGAATTTCCATGAGTTAGTTTTAAGTCAAATTTTTAATTGTAATTTTTTAAAAAAAGATTCAACAGTTATTTGTGAACATTCTCCAAACCTAATTATTAAAACAAGTAATTTGTGGGAAACTATAGATGTAAGAGACTATGGACAGTCAAGATTAACATTCTTAATCAATGTCCAAAATACCTGAACCTCTTCTGTATTGATTCCATGCGCTTACGAATAATCCAAGAAGGGTTATTGGAACCAACCCTAAAACAATTCCACATAGAAGAGGCTCGATCATTTTTTTGCTTTTTTTGAAAATCTCTTACACAATTGTTACATAGAGACTATTTTTTGTGTCAACATCTTCATCATCTGCAGCAGAAAAAGACTCTAAAAGAGAATTCTTGAAAAATTTGGTTATTGTTTTTGTTGTTTTATTTATATTTTTTTTAATATTTTTCGCAAAACATCATGAAAATAATAAATATATTATTGAAACTCTTGAACTTAATGGCTCTGCTGAAGAAGGGGTTGCTCTTTTTAAGATAAATTGTGTTGGATGTCATGGAATTTCTGCAAGAGGATTAGTTGGCCCAGACTTACACGGAATAACTAAACGTTTGAATGATAAAGAGATAATTAAACAAGTTACTGGTGGTCTTACTCCTCCTATGCCAAGTTTTGAAATTGATCCTGTAAATATGTCCAATTTATTAAAGTATCTTCATAGCCTTGAATGATTTTGGAGAAAAATTTTTCTAATTTAAAGGTAATATTAGTTGAACCAAATGGTCCTTTAAATGTTGGGAGCGTTGCCAGGTTATGTTCAAATTTTGAAGTTGATGAATTAAGAATTGTTTCTCCAAAATGCGATATATTCTCTTTAGAAGCAAAAAAAATGGCTCTTAAAGGCCAAAAATTTCTTGATCATTGTAAGATTTTTGATAATCTTGAAAAAGCAATTTTTGATTGTGATTTAGTTCTCGCATCTTGTGGAAGGATTGATATAAGTAAAGATTCATTTTTTGAATCTTCTGAAGATGTATTTAATTGGATTTTATCTTTTAAAAAGATTACTAATTTAGCAATCATATTTGGCAGAGAAGATAGAGGTTTAACAAATAACGAATTACTTCTGGCACATAAAACTTTTAATATCCCAACTTCTCAGAATAATCCTTCTTTAAATCTTTCTCACGCAGTTTCAATAGTTTTGTATGAATTAAATAAGGCTTCTAATAGAAATTTAAATAGGGATTTAGAAGTTTTTAATCTTGCATCATCAAAACAAATACAAGATTCATTTGTAGAGATAGAGGAAATGCTTCTGGGAGTTGGATACCTTTTAAAACATACCTCTAATGTGAAAATAAGTAAATTTAAGAGTTTTATTTTAAGGGCAAATACATCAATGCACGAAATGAATGTTTTGAGAGGAATTGTTCATCAAATAAATTGGTATTTAACCAATTCAAAAAAAATTAGAAATGAATGAATTAAATTAGTTTTTTTCCTTTCAGAAAATTTTATATTTAATAAGGATATTTACTAAAAACATTTTCTGAAGTAGCATCTATTGATTATTTGAATATTAAAGAAAACAAAAACTGTGAATACAACAAAGAAAAGAAGAGTTTTCCCTTTTACAGCTGTAATAGGTCAGGAAGAAATGAAACTAGCTCTTTTGTTAAATGTTATTGATCCAAGAATTGGAGGAGTGATGATAATGGGTGATAGAGGGACTGGAAAGTCTACTACAATTAGAGCTTTAGCTGATTTGTTGCCTGCAATAGATGTCGTTAAAGACGATCCATATAATAGTTCTTTAATTGACCCTGATTTGCAGAGCAAAGAAGTCTTGGAAAAAATTGTTCAAGGAGAAAATCTAGAGACTATTCAAAAACAAGTTCCTATGGTTGATTTACCTTTAGGCGCTACTGAAGACAGGCTTTGTGGAACTATTGATATAGAGAAAGCTTTGAGTGAAGGTGTTAAGGCTTTTGAACCTGGGTTATTAGCTAAAGCTAATAGGGGCCTACTATATGTTGATGAAGTGAATTTACTTGATGATCATTTGGTTGATGTACTTTTAGATTCAGCTGCTTCAGGTTGGAATACAGTTGAAAGGGAAGGTGTCTCAGTTCGACATCCTGCGAGGTTTGTTCTTATTGGTTCAGGAAATCCGGAAGAAGGGGAATTAAGGCCTCAGCTATTAGACAGGTTTGGAATGAGCGTTGAGGTCAAGACAGTAAGAGATGCTGAATTAAGAGTTCAGGTAGTTGATCAAAGGACTTCTTTTGACGATAATCCTGATGAGTTTTCATTGAGTGTTGAGAAACAGCAGGATGAACTTCAACAAAAGGTAATTAAAGCTCAAGAAATTTTAAACTCTGTTCAAATGGACGATGACCTTAGATTGAATATTTCTGCAATCTGTGGAGAATTAGATGTTGACGGTTTACGTGGAGATATTGTTACAAATAGATCGGCAAGAGCAATTGCAGCCTTTGAGGGTAGAAGTGAAGTTCAAGAGGACGATATAGCGAGGGTTATTTCTTGTTCTTTAAGGCATAGATTAAGAAAAGATCCTCTAGAACAAGTTGATTCAGGTGAAAGAGTTATTCAAGCTTTTTGTAAAGTATTTGATTTAGATGAAAAAGAAAATCTTTCAAAATTTCAATTAAATGCAGAAGCTTAATTACAGTGAGAATAATTGGGATTGACCCTGGATTAGCTAGAGTTGGTTATGGGATTATTGAAATAAAAAATGAAAAAAAGATATTATTAGATTGTGGTGTTATTGAGACAAGTAAATATAAAAAAGAAGAGGATAGACTTTATGAGATATTCAAAGATCTTAATGAATTAATAAATCATTGGAATCCAAATGTAGCGGCAGTAGAAAAATTTTTCTTCTATAGATCAAGTACTACTATTAGTGTGGTGCAGGCTAGAGGCGTGATTATGATGGTATTGGCTTCTAAACAAATTAATGTTAGTGAATATTCTCCTGCTCAAATAAAGTTAACCATTGCAGGGTCTGGAAAAGCATCTAAAAAAGAGGTTCTTGATGCTGTAATGTATAGCTTAGAACTTAAAACCCCACCAAAACCTGATGATTCTGCAGATGCATTGGCAATAGCACTAACAAAATTAAATGAAGAAGGCTTCAACTGAAGATTCAATATGACTATCTTAGAAAGAAAGAAATTGGAGAGGGATACGTTTAGAAAACTTAGAGATGAGATTTCCCTTAATCAAAGAGAAAATGTAGAAAAAAATGTAAAATTGTATGTTGATTCATTTATTAAGGAATATAAAAATATTGGCTACATAGCTATATACTGGCCTCTAAAAAATGAAGTAGATATTAGAAGTCTTAAGGAAAAAATTTCTTTAGCATTGCCCAGATGTAAAAATAAAAAAGAGTTGTTATTTTATCCATGGGACGAAAGACCTCTTACAAAAGATTCTGAGGGAATACTAAGTCCTAATAACTATTTTTCATTAAGTCATAAGCAAATAAGTATGATACTTGTTCCATGCCTCTCTGTAGATAAAAATTTAATAAGGTTAGGTTATGGAGGAGGTTATTTTGATAAATTAAGAAGAGATAAAAATTGGAGGAATGTTCCATGCATAGGGGTATTAACTTCAAATTGTGTAAGTAGTATTCCATTAACCAGAGCAGACTGGGATATCCCCTTATCTGGCTTTATCACAGAAGAAGAAATATTTGTATAATAAGGAACCTAAAGGAGGTTTATTAATAGTTTTTTAAAAAATGGAAAATCAAGAAAAATACATTAACTTATCAAAATTAGTTGAAAAGTTGAAGAAATCAGAAGATCCAAGAAGAAAATATGAATACATTTTGTGGTTAGGAAAAAAATTGAAAGAACCAGATAGTAAGATCCTGATTGCAGAAAATAAGGTTAAGGGATGCGTTTCAGAAGTTTTTGTTAAGGCAACTATAAAAGCCGGTAAATTATTTTGGGAAGGATATTCTGATGCTCTCATAACAAAAGGTTTGTTAGCATTTCTGATTAATGGATTAAATGAGTTAACACCAAATGAAGTCATTGAAATAGATAAGAAATTTATAGAAGATACTGGTTTGAAAGCAAGCTTAACACCTTCACGATCAAATGGTTTTTTAAACATATTATTGAAAATGCAGTCTCAAGCAAATGAATTTTTGTAGGTCTAATAATATAAAATTAAACTCAAAGTAAAAAATAAAAAATGAGAAAATGCAAAATTGGCATCGTAGGTTTTGGAACTGTAGGTTCAGGGGTATATAAAATATTAAGTTCTGAATGTGATTCACATCCAATTCTAAAAGAAATAGAAATTGCAAAAATAGCAGTTAAAGACCTAAGTAAAAAGAGGGATATTGGGCTAGATAATAATTTATTAACAGATGATCCATTTGAATTAATTAATGACTCCTCAATCGATGTAATTGTTGAAGTAATGGGAGGGGTCGACTTGGCGAAAGATATTATTCTGCGATCATTAAAATCAGGTAAATCTGTTGTTACAGCAAATAAAGCAGTTATTGCAAGATATGGCGAAGAAATATACAAAACTGCAGCAAAAGAAGGAGTTTACATATTGTCAGAGGCAGCAGTCTGCGGAGGGATTCCAATAATTGAACCATTAAAAAGATCATTAAAAAGTAACAGTATAAAAAAGATGGTTGGGATAATAAATGGCACAACAAATTTTATTCTTTCAAAGATGGCAAATGAAAAAGCTGATTATAAGGAAACATTAAAAATGGCTCAAAGCCTAGGGTATGCAGAATTAGATCCCACGGCAGATGTTGAGGGACATGACGCTGCTGATAAGATTTCTATCCTTAGTGAACTCGCATTTGGAGGGAAAATCAAGAGGGATGAAATACATTCAGAGGGCATAAGTAACATAAATTTAAAGGATATCGAATATGCGAATAAATTAGGATTTGAAATAAAACTTTTGGCTCTTTCCGAAAGGCAACAAATTAATAGTAATGATTCACTTGCTTTGAATATTTGGGTAGGCCCTTCATTGATTCCAAAATCTCATCCACTAGCAACAGTTATGGGAGTTAATAATGCATTATTGATAGACGCTGATCCTCTTGGAGAAATAATGTTGTATGGTCCAGGTGCGGGGAGTGGTCCAACTGCTGCATCAGTAGTATCAGATATATTAAATCTGCATGCTACTTCAGAAAAAAATAATAATTCAATCGATCCATTATTATCTTTTGATTTCTGGAGAAACTGTCATATCATAGAATCTTCTGAAATAAATAAAAAAAATTACCTTAGAATTATTTGTCTTGATAGTCCAGGCGTAATAGGAAAAATTGGAGATATCTTCGGAAATAATAATGTATCAATAGAATCAATTGTTCAACTAGATGCAACTGAGGATAAAGCGGAAATTGTTGTTATAACTCATGAGGTGAATAATGGAAGTTTTGAGAAATCGAAAGATGAAATAAATTCGCTTAGTGAAGTCAAAATTATTGCTAGTCAATTAAGTTGTATTTAGAAAAATAATTTGCAAATATCCTCATAGCTTGTTAAACCGAAGAAAGTAAGTATTTGGTTTTAGCACTTTCAATGATTCCTTCAAAACTATTAGATAATAAAAATGAAAATAATAGTTCAATTTTTTCTAAGAATCTTTATAAAGGTGCTTGTGTAAAAATTAAAAATAGTAATAAGACCTTTCAAGTAATTGGTATAAATATAGATAAAAAAATTTGTTGGGTGAGAGAGTGGCCTTTTGCCTTCAATTCTAAAAAAACTTTTGCTTTAGAAATAAGTCAAATAACCTTGCAAATTTTTTGCTCAAATCAATATTCAGAATAATTTAGTAATTAAGCTATATGAAAAAAGGATTTTTATCAATTTTTATTATTTTAATTTCTTTGTTACTGAACTCTTGTGGCTCAAAAAGAATATCTAAAAAAATCATAGTTGCAAGTTCTGGAAAAATTGAATCTTTAGATCCGGCAAGAGCTAATACTCTTAAAGCAATTCAATTAATAAGCTCTTTGGGAGACACGTTGTATGAATTAAATTCAAACGGAGAATTAATACCTGAATTGGCATCAGGGATGCCAATTATTTCAAAGGATAGACTTAAAATAGTTATCAATTTAAGAAAAAATGTTTTTTTTCACGATGGAACTTCATTTAACTCAAATGCAATAAAATTTACTTTTGATAGATTCAAAAGAATTGGAACCATGAATTATATTTTGGGAAATAAGATTAAATCAATAGAAACTCCAAGTGAATATTCAGTAATAATAAATTTAAATAAACCATCAAGTTCCATAAATGGTTTGCTCACATCAGTTAATCTAACGCCAATATCTCCTACATTTTATCAAGAATATTCTGATAAGTTTTTAAATGAAAAATTCGTTGGCACCGGCAAGTATGTCCTTTCTAGTTTTTCAAATGAAGTTCAATCAATTGATCCAAATTTGAATTATTGGGGTGAAAAGCCCTTAAATGAGGGCATTGATTTTGTGGGATATTCAAATTCATCATCTCTTTTTGGGGCTTTAAAAAGTAAACAAATTGATGTGCTCTTATCAAATTCAATTGATGATAGTCAGAGAAAAAGTCTAAATAATTTAAGTAAAAATAAACAGTTTAAAGAAGGTAATAGCCCTTTCACTGAATTAAGTTTTATAAGCCTTAAAACTAGTTCTTATCCCTTAAATAATCTTAATCTTAGATTGGCTTTGGCAAAAAGTCTTAATAGAAAATTAATTAGTGAGAAAGTAAGTTATGGATTAAGGAAACCATCTAGATCAATTATTCCTCCGATATTAAAAAAAGATAATCAAGCACTGTGGCCTAAATATGATTATTTAGAAGCAAGAAGGTTATTGCAAAACGAAAATTATTGTAATGGAAATATTCTGAAAATACCTCTTACTTATAGATCTAATGTGCCAGCTGACAAGCTTATTGCCCTGACATGGCAGCAAGAAATTAAAAATTCTTTGAAAGATTGTATTAATATTGAACTCAATGGGGTTGAATCTACAACAGTTTATAAGAATCTAAGTTTAGGAATTTATACGGCAGTTATTCTCGATTGGACCGGAGCTTATTCAGATCCAGAAGCATATCTTAATCCCCTTTTAAGTTGTAATGAAATAGTTGATGGCATATGTAATAAAGGAGAATCAGTTTACAGCGGTAGTTTTTGGGGATCTAATAAAGTGGAAAGTTTATTTCTCGAAAGTGAAGAAATAACTGGAATTAAAAGATTAGAAAAACTTGTTGAAATTGAAAAAATAGCGGCAGATTCAATCCCTTATATTCCTATATGGATATCATCTCAAAAAGCATGGTCTCAAAATAAAATATCAAAACCTATTTTTAATGGTGCAGGAATAATTTCATTGAGTGATCTAAAGTTAATTGATGAGTAGAAATTTAAATAAATTACTAAATTATTCCTTAATAAAAATTTCATTAATACCAATAATGTTATGGATAATTTCTTCATTAGTATTTATTTTATTGAGAGTTGCTCCCGGCGACCCTGTCGATGCAATACTTGGATCTGGTGCCGATGAAGTTTCAAGGGAATTTCTTAGAAATAAATTAGGGCTAAATGAACCTCTAATAAATCAGTATTTTACATATATTAAAAATATATTGTACTTAGATTTTGGCCAATCTCTTAGTACCCAAGAGCCAGTCCTAAATATTATTCTTAAGTCATTGCCAGCAAGTCTTGAGCTTGGATTCTTTTCAATGTTAAGTGCCATACTAATAGGATTCCCATTAGGTTTAATTGGCTTAAGAAATAGAGGTAAAAAGACTGATTATATTACAAGAATATTAGGAATTGCTACATATGCGACCCCTCCTTTTTGGGGTGCGATGTTAGCGCAATTACTATTTTCTGTATTCTTTAATATTTTCCCAATTGGGGGTAGATTTCCAATATTTCAGCAGCAACCTCAAATTACAGGTTTTCTTGTTTTAGATAGTATTCTTTCAAATAATATTACTGCCTTAAAAGATTCCCTTTATCATCTCGCACTTCCTTCCATTACACTAGGCTTTCTTTTGAGTGGTATATTCAGTCGCTCATTAAGAGTAAATTTGGATAAAACATTAAAAAGTGATTACGTTAATGCTGCTATATGTAGAGGGATATCGAAAAAAAAAATCTTTTTAAATCATGCTTTACCTAATGCTCTATTGCCAATTATCACTATTTCTGGATTGACTATGGCGTCATTAGCAGGAGGTGCTCTATTGTTCGAAGTAACTTTTTCATGGCCAGGTATTGCTTTAAGATTACATGAAGCAATTTCTCAAAGAGACTATACCTTAGTTCAAGGGATTGTAATTTTTACCTCTATGCTTATAGTTTCTTTAAATCTCTTTGTTGATATATTAATTGCCTATTTAGATCCACGTATAGAGTACTAATTTTTGGAAACTTCTTTTATAGTTTCAAGATCTAAAAGATGGAAATTAAGTCCCATATCTTTTTGGTTTTTAATTACTCTAGTAACCTCTTGGTCCCTAATATTTTCTAAAAATTTGACTAAAAATTTAGCAGATAAATCTTGTACTAAAATTGGATTTGAACCAATAAAAGATTCACTTATTTTGAAGACGTCATTATTTTCTTCATAACTATTATTAATTCTTATTGGAGAAAAATGACTTGCTCCCTCAATAATTAGGAATCTATTTGATGGATTATTTAAAGCAGAAAAAACTCTGAATTGTTCATTTATTAACGGTGTAATAAGGTCATATGTACCGCCTATTAGAAGCGTTGGTGTTTTAATGCCGGAACTATTTTCTTTTGGCCATACTAAACTGCCAAAGGTATTAAATCCTATTATTGCACTTGCCTTATTAGCATTATTTTTCTCAGAGAATGGAATTTCGCTTATTTGACATTGAAGCAGTTTTGATAAATTTGTGACTGCGAAATCTTTTAATGCCGAATCACATCTTTCCTCAAGTTGAACAGTTGGTTTATTACCTTCATATAAAAGTGCTATTAAAGCACCAAGTGAATGCCCCATTAAGATATAAGAATTATTAGGTATACCAAATTCCCCATTCTCATGAGATTTTAATACAGCTTCTAAATCTTTAATTCTATATAAAAAAAAGTCTGCACTTCCTGGAATTGATTGTCCTTCCTCGAGTACTTCAGTTATTGCTTTCAAATTACTTCCTCTATGGTCTATAAATACTATTGGCCAACCCCTTTTAATTAGTGCGTTTCCTATCCACTTAAAATTGTTAATTTCGCCTCCAAGTCCAGGCATAAAAATTATTAGTTCTTTGTTGTGATTTGTTTTATTACTTTTCCATAATTCAACTTCAAGAGGTTTTACTCGGTGAGAAGCATAAATTTTTTTATTTATCTTTGTAAATTCAGATATATAATTATCATCACTTTTTTTAGGTGTTTCATCATTAATTTTTTCAAGATTATTTAATTTCGAAATAAGATTTTGTTGCATTGCTAATTCATTTTTCCATGATGAAATTATTAAAATTAAATTATCAAGATCTAATGAAATTTCTTCTGAAGGTATTGCCTTTATGATGTCTAAAGTTGAAACTTCTTTTTTCTCCTCTAGTAAATTTTCTATAGTGTTATAAATTTCGATTCCATTATTGTCATTTGGAACTTTAATAGTTTTGCTTAATTCTGTAAGAATTTTACGACCTATCCAACTTCTAAGTACTTCTCTATTTAAACCCTCTTCTTTGAATACTGGAAATTCTAAAAATTTTGATAATTCAAAAATTTTAATTAATCCATTATTTTTTAACCAATCTATTAATTCTGTTGAGTCATCTTCGTATTTTTCTAATTTTGATAATTGTTCTATAGTAAAAGGTATCTTCATCTCTTCAAAATTAATATTTATCTTTTCAGCCGCCTTTGAACCATTATTAAAAAATAATCCACAAAAACCTAAAAATATTATAAAAATGTATTTCACTCGTGATTAGTCCAAATAGTTTTCAAATTAGCAAAAATTGGTGGATGCAATTCCCTTATCCTTTGCGGCTATTAACCAAAATAAGATTTTATGCTGCATTTGGAGCAGGAGGTGTTATTTATTTAACATCACTCATTTTTAATAATATTGGATTATCTGCAACAGATATAGGTTTGGGGTTTACCATATCAGCAATAATAGGTACATTAACGAGATTTTTTACAGGTAATTATCTAAATAAAAAAGGGAAAATACAATTTCCATTAATTGCTTCATCAATACTAAGTATTACTGCAAGCTTATTTCTCATTTTTTCAAGAGAAACTTATTTTTACATAATTGGACAATCATTTGTTGGTGCGGCTGCAGGCATATATTGGCCTGCAGCAGAATTCGGGGTGCCTTATTTTTGCTATCCCATAGATACAAGAAAAGCTTATTCCCTTGTTAGGAGTTCGGAGGCTTTAGGAATATTTTTAGGTGTATTTTTGGGCGGGTTTATGACAAATTATTTATACTCAAAATCAATTTTTATAAATGATATATTTTGTATGTTTGTTATTACTTATTTAATTTCGACAAATAATTTTTCTATTAAAAGAAACCTAGAAAATTTCCAAAAAGAGTCAGTAAATACAATTAAACAGAGACAATTGAAATGGAATAAAAATTCCAAAATAATTATTTTATCTATTTTGTTAATAACTACTTCTTTAGCTTTGATTCAAGTAACTTTGCCTTTAGATCTTGTTAAAGGTGGAGTAATCCGGAATGAATTAAGTAAAGAAATTACTAGTCTTATAATTTCTATTCAGTTAATTTTGTTGTTGTTTTTACAATGGCCTGTAGGTTCTTGGATATCAAAGAAAGGTAGATTATTTGGATTGAAATTTAGTTTAATAAACTTCTCTTTAGCTTCATTTTTATTATTTATATCTAGTTATTTAAATATTACAGCTTTTTATTTGATTTCTTTTTCATTGATATTAGTTAGTTTAGGTACTGCTTCATTTCTTCCAACTTCAACAGATGTTGTTTTCAGAATAGCGCCTTCAAATAAAAAAGGTTTTGCACTTGCGTTATTGTCACAGTGTTTCGCTATGGGTTATTTTTTTGGACCATTTATTTCGGGACGTGTATTAGACCTATTTGGTTTCGCTTCAATAATATGGCTTTCTATATCATGTTGCTGCTTTGTTGTATTTACAATTTTATTTAGAAGATTATTTTAATTAATCTTTTCTAATTCAATAATTCTTCTCTCTCTTAGAAATAAGAAAAAAGGTGCAGAGAATGCAAATGCAATAAGAAAAGTACCAATGTAAACAACCCACATATTCTTTATATTCAATTTTTTTGCTTCATTTACTATCCATATAAAAATAGCGCTTGCACCTACTAACAAGTCTCTAGAAATTGACTGAGCTGCAGGGTTGGCATTTGCTAAGGAAATGAAGTTGTTGATATCAAAACTATTTCCATATTCTCTAGCAAATTCGAAATTTGCCATCATTGGAAGGACCGCACCTAAAATAGATAGAAAAAGGTAAAGATAAGATAGGATCTGTTTATTATCTTTTAAAATGTTAAATGAATTCACTTGTCAAAAATATTTCTTTTAATAATAGTATTTAAAAGCTTATGGCTGTTGAAAAGAATAATACACTTGAAGACTATAAATTTAAAAAAGGGAATTTAAATTTAGCTGTTGTTGGTCACGTTGAGTGGATAAATTTCTTAAAGGTCGATCAATTACCAAAACCTGGAGTTATTTCTCATTCTGAAAAGTCCCTTGAATATCCAGCTGGTGGAGGATCTATCATAGCGAAAACACTTTCTGAACTAACTTTAAATCAAATTCATTTTTTTACAGCTTTAGGTAATGATGATTATGGAGATAGATGCTTCAAAATTCTTTCAAATATGGGAATAAAGTTACATGTTGCGTGGCGTGACAAACCTACTAGAAGAGGATTTAGCATGATTGATTCTCAAGGCGAGAGAGCAATAACAGTTATTGGGGAAAGGTTAGCTCCAAATTATAGAGATAACTTAGACTGGGATATTTTAAAAAAAATGGATGGAATATTTATCACTGCATCTGATTCGGAGATTTTTAAAATGGCTAGATCAGCTTCAATACTGTGTACAACTCCAAGAGTGGGAATAAATACTATTAATAAATCGAATGTTAGTCTGGATGGATTAATAGGTAGTAATCTTGATCCTGGCGAAGAGTTTTCTTTTTCTGAATTATTAGTAAAGCCCAAATACACTATTAAAACTGAGGGTGAGAAGGGGGGCATAATATTCCCAGGAGGAAGATATGAGGCTCTTAAAAATAAAGATAGAAAGGTTGATTCTTATGGATGTGGTGACTCTTTCGCTGCCGGTATTCTTTATGGAATGGCATCTAATTGGGATATAGATAAAAGCTTAAATCTTGCTAAAGTAATAGGAAGAGACTCTAGTGAATTTTTCGGCCCATATGCAAATAGTGATGAAAAATAATTGATTTAAAACTTTTATGACCAACTTAAATAATAAAAATAAAAATAAAAATATTCTTGTAGAAAACCTTATTGTTTTCTTTCTATTTACTGTTGTTTTAGTTTTTAAATCTTTGAAAACTTTGTCTAGGATTTTTACTTATGGAATCTTAAAAAAAGAAATATTAACTACTAAAAGTAACTTAGGTGTAGATATAAAAATAAAAATTAAATAGGTAATGAATATATTTGTAGTTTTTCTAATTTTAGGAGTTATGTTTTTTGTCTACAAAAAAATTAAATCTAAAAAACCAAAGAACTTAAAGTTAGACAAATTTAAAAATAAACTTCTGAGCACGCAAACAAATATTGAAAGAATTTTTTTAAGAGAGGAAGAAAAAACTTTTTCCAACCCAAACATAAATATCTATATTGGAATCTACGATAGTGAAGATAATATAAATAGAAAATCCAATATACACAGAGCAAGACTTTCAAAATTTAAGAAATCCAAATTAAATGGTGAAATGATATTTCAAGACGATGAACAAAGGATTTATAAATTTAATAATGGCAAGAAAGTTTATTTATGAATTTGACTTTCTAACTACACTCAAGACTTTCTCTTGTTGAAACTCCTGTTGTTGGATTAATACCATCAGCAATTTCACAAAGATTTCTTTGGTCTTCACTGTCAAGAATGGCATAAGAGAAATCTGCTCCTTCTATTTGAGCTCCTGCAAAACTGCTGCCTGATGCGATCATATTTATTAAAACAGCATTTCTAAGATCTGTTTTTTGGAAATTAACTCGATCAGAAAGAGTATCGGTCAGGTCGATTCCATTTAAATTAGAACCTTTTAAATCAGATAGGGTTAATGTAGTTCCATGTAAATCAACATCACTAAAATCTGCGTCTCTCGCAACTGCTCCAGCTATAGAAGACAAATGAAGATCCTCTCCATGGAAATCAAATCCTGTAATATTAGATCTTACATAACTTGGCACTTCATCTCCCTCTCCCTTAACAGCAACATTCGCACCAGCAAAAACTGGAGAGGATAAAACTAAGAAAGAAAAAGTTATGCATAAAAAATATNTTAAAAACCTAAAAAATTTCATACCAAAAAAGCTCAATATTTTTATTTTATAACAATTAGATAATTTTTTTAAATTGATATATAAATTTAGAACTCCTTTTTAAGATTATTTAACACTATAAATTTTAAATCTAGGCTCTAAATTAGTTATACAATCTAGGAGTTTTTTGTTATCTTTGCTATTCGTAACCTTGAATTCAGATTCTACTGTGCCGCTTTTATCTCTTATTGCTTGATTTAAAACTATAGAACCGTTTTCGTCAGAGACTGATCTATGAAATGTTCCTCTAGGTATTCTTAAAATATATCCGCAAGACTCTAATCTAACTTTATAAAAAGGATAATCCCACCCAAAATTAACAAGAAAAAATGTTCTTCCCCCTGAGATAGCTAATAAATTATCTTCTTGTTTATGGTGTATGTAAAATTGCCAATTATTAAATTCGTCTTCATTTGGCGGACTAACTGCGGGCCCGCTGTGTATAACAAGATCTCTGTAATTTGATTCATTAACACTAATATCAAAAAATCTAACATCTTTTGTATCGCGAAATTTTTCATAACTTATCAATTCAAACATTTTTGATTTGTTCGGTTTGATAACTGGAATTTCTAAACTTGAGTTCAATTTTCTTTAAAGATTAAACAAATGAAAACAGATATATATATTCAAGAACGTATCAATTAACACTAAAAAAGAAACATATTTTTAATTATCTATTTCCTTAAGTTTAAAAGGTCAAAAATTTAGTGTTTATTTAATTTCAAGAGGTTTAATTTCCCAAGATAAAGTATTTTCTAAATTATTTTTTCCTATAAAGTTTCCCGTAATTACAGAAGTTAAATTAGATTTGGAAGAGGATACCAGTGTTAAATATCTTTCGTCTATTAATCCTTTTCCACTTGGATCGAAACCTCTCCAACCGGCGCCTGGAATATATAACTCAGCCCACGCGTGTAAATCTAATTCAGACGGTAAAGGATCTTCAAAATGATAACCACTTACGAATCTACTCGGAATACCAATAGACCTACAAGCTTCAACCATAAGCATTGCTAAATCTCTGCATGAACCTATACGTTCTCTAAGTGTTCTGCTTGCCGGCCATGCTGGACCTGTGTGTCTTTTAGTATATTTAACCCGATCTTGAATGATTTCTATTAACTGGTAGGTGAATGATAATGCGTTATTAATACTACCCGCCAAAGCTTCTTGAGCAAGTTCAACGGCAGAGGGATCGTGCTGTCCATTTGGCATCCACCCTTCTAGTGCTCCCTGTAAATCTCTGTTAATAATACTTCTACAAAAAGGTAATGTTAAATCTCTATTTTTAACCCCATCGATAATGTTTGGATGTTCAATAGTCTCAACTTCGCTAATTGATTCAATAATTAAATTATCTGTTATTCCATTAAATCTGATTCTATTAATCTCTTCGCCACTTGCAGCCAGTAAGGGATAAATAATTTCTGGTTCTGGGGTTATTTTTAGTTCAAAATTCTTCAGCTTTTGGAATCCATTTGACCTTGGTTTTATACATAATCTATGTTCGCCTAATTGAACAGGGTCTTCATATCTATACTCTAGTTTATGTGTGTATTTAATTCTCATTAATAAATTTCTTAATTAATAAAATATTTTTCTTGAATGAGATCATTTAATTTATTTAAATCAATTTGCAATGAATCGATTGCCTCATGTAACCCATCATTTATTATATCTTCAATCCTGATATAACTCCACTTTGCTTTAAGTAGACCTCTCATGCATTCTAATTCTGAAGGATTTTCAGGAGGTGGCGAGGTATCTATCATCTTAAGAGTATTGCTAATCCCATCAAGACAGTATCTTACAGATCTTGGAAAAATTGGATCAAGTAAAAGGAATCTTGCAACTGAATTAGGCCTTATAGAATTTTGCTCTGCTTTCCTAAACATTTGATAAGCTCCAGCTGAGCGTAAAAGAGCAATCCATTGCAACTCATCTAGGACACCTCCAAGTTCATCCAAGCTGGGCAGAAGTAAGTAATATTTAACATCTAAAATTCTGGATGTTTTGTCAGCTCTTTCAATCAATCTTCCAAGTATGCTAAATCTCCAAGCAAGGTCTTTACTTAGAGTCGCATCTGTAATTCCATAAAAAAGCTGACATTCCCTTCTTATTTCACTTAATTGTTCTTGTCTTGGTTTATTCCAAATTGCCTCTCCTTCTTGCATATTCCAATACAAGATATTAATCTGTTCCCACATTTCTGTGGTCATGACATCTCTGATTTGTCGAGCATTTTCTCTTGCCATTTGAATGCAAGAAATTATGCTGTTTGGATTTAAACGATCTCTTATTAAAAAATTAATAACGTCATCAGGTTTTTTCTCTGGAAATCTTTTATCAAAAGATTCTCTATCACTTGAAGCGTCAATTAATGGGAGCCAAGGTTCTGCGCTTCCCGGTGGACAATCTAATGACATTGCTTCACTGACTTCCACGAAACGAGATATATTTTCTGCACGTTCTAAATAACGATTGATCCAATAAAGAGATTCTGCTACACGACTTAAAAGCATATTATTTACCTACAACCCATGTATCTTTGCATCCTCCACCTTGAGAAGAATTAACGACTAATGATCCTTTTTTTAATGCTACTCTCGTTAGCCCGCCTGGGCTAACCCATGAATCTTTTCCTCTTAAGATATATGGTCTTAAATCAACATGACATGGATATAGCTCNCCATCNCATAANGATGGCACAGTAGATAATTCTAATGTTGGTTGGGCAATAAAATTTCTAGGATTATTTTTAATTTTATTAGCGAATTCTTCTATCTCACTCGTTGTTGAGTGAGGGCCAATTAACATTCCATANCCCCCAGCTTCTGCGACAGACTTAACAACAAGTTTTGATAAATTTTCTAGAACATATTCTCGATCCTTTTGGTAATGACAAATATACGTTTCTACATTTTTAATAATAATTTCTTCATCAAGATAATATTTAATCATTTTTGGAACAAAAGAATAAATCATTTTGTCATCTGCTATTCCAGTCCCAGGNGCATTTGCTAAAGCAACATGACCTGCCTTAAAAACATCAAGTAATCCGCTAACACCAAGGCAGGAATCTTTTCTGAAATTAAGAGGATCTAAGAAATCATCATCAATTCGTCTGTAAATGACATCTACTCTTTTTAATCCNGAGGTAGTTTTTAAATATACATAATCATCATTACAAACTAAGTCATGACCNTGNACTANTTGGATGCCCATTTCTTGAGCTAAATAACTATGTTCAAAATANGCACTATTNAAAATTCCTGGAGTTANTAGNACTATNTTGGGNGTGTCNGTCCAAACNGCAAGTTCTTGAAGNGTTTTTAAAAGATATGATGGATATTCATCAATTGGTTTNACTATTCTTCCNGAGAAAAGATTAGGAAANATATTTTTCATAACTAATCTATTTTCTANAAANTANGCNACNCCAGAAGGACACCTTAAATTATCTTCTAATACATGCCAATCACCCTTTCTATCTCTTATTAGATCAAGTCCTGAAATTTGACACCATTTATTTAATGGAGGTTTGAAGCCTATCATTTGAGGTCTCCAACCCTCTGAACTCTCTATTAACTCTCTTGGAATTATTCCGTCATTAATTATATTTTGAGAGTTATATATATCATCTAAAAATAAATCAATTGCTTCAAGCCTTTGTTTTAGGCCTTTTTCTAATATTACCCAATCATCTTTACTAATTATTCTAGGAAGTGGATCAAAAGGTAATATTCTTTCAGTACCTTTTAAACCAGTATCGTTTAGTCTAAAAGTTGCACCATGTCTTAGTAATAATTTTTTTGCTGCAGAATGATTCCTGTTTAATTCTTCAAGACCCATATTATCTAAAGAGGCCAGAAGTGGTTCTAATATTTCTCTAGAAGAATTGACATTATCTTTGAAATATTCATCAAAACTATTTTTAGGACGATAACTTGAAAACATATATTTCATCGTTTAATAATTTTTACTTGAGCTTCAAATCTTTATTCGTATTTATGGCTACCAAAAATAATATCTCTCTACTAGATCTATTTCATTATTTCGATCATTGAAGTATATTTCTTAAAAATCTAAAAGGTATGAATTCTAGTAATTGGCAATTTGTTTTTTTTAGATATTTCGCAAGCTTTCTTTTTATCCTCTCTCANAGTTTGCTGGTTCTTGATCATNTACCAGTAGGGGCNGCACTTCACGGACTTGGNGAAGTTTTTATTGCNCCTTGGGCTTTNAGGGAAAGNGCATGGGATCTTGTTGTTATTGCAGTTTTATTTTTCTTCTTNGATATNTGGGGNCTTATAAACACTCCTTGGAATTAACTGATATTATTTATTTACTAATTCNGGGAAAATCATAATAAAAAATGAANTNTTATTTTAATCAAATTTATAAAATAATTTTTCTTTTNTTACTTACGAATAGTNCNAATTTATATGCACATAATTTATTTAATGGTGGTTGCAAAGAACATTGNGGNCAAAAAGTTAAAGTAATAAGTAATAAAAACAAATTAAAAAATATTGATGATCAAATAAATATTGAGAGTAAAAATTCTTGTTTAAATAAATCANTNTGTAGAGGTTGACCTCTNGAGATTTTTTAAATTGTTTTATGAAAGTTTGTTCTTTGATAATTATCATTAAANTACNATTTGCTTGATAATTTTTATTAGGAGGATTTATTTGATTTTTAATTAAAAAAATAAAAGTATANATCAACGGTAGAAGTAATGATGAAGCAGCAACTAAAGCGATTATCTGGTTTAACCTAATATATGGTTTTTTTACGAGATCCTCTCCGCATAATCCACAAATCAAATTACCNTTTAAGGATTGTTTTTGAAATTGATATTTAGGATTGCAATATGGGCAATAATATCGAACCATTTTTAAATTTTATTGTTTTAATCATTATCTATAAAANTAGAAGAAAGTCATCTTATTAAAAAAAGAGGGCTAATTTAAGCCCTCTTTTATCTCTTACTTATATTTTTTACTGAAGTTATTAACGCACCTAAATCATGGATCCTTGTTGCTAACTTCTNTTAAGCTAATGCTCACCAAAATTAACTAATTGTCTTTAACTGGGGCAAAAACTCTAGAATTAAGCTTGTTTCTTAAAGGGCACCTAAANGAAACAAGCTTAATTCTAGAGTTTTTGCCCCAGTTAAAGACAATTAGTTAATTTTGGTGAGCATTAGCTTAATAGAAGTTAGNAACAAGGATCCATGATTTAGGTGCGTTATTAACTTCAGTAAAAATATAAGTAAGAGAAAAAAGAGGGCTTAAATAAGTCCTCTTTTTTCTATTAAGATGACTTTTTTCCAGTTTTATAGATAATGATTAAAAATAATAAAATATAATAATGGTTCGATATTATTGCCCATATTGCAATCCCAAATATCAATTTCAAAAGCAATCCTCAAAAGGTACTTTGATTTGTGGCTTGTGCGGAGAGGATCTTGTAAAAAAACCATTTATTAGGTTNAACCAGATAATTGCTTTAGTTGCTGCCTCAGCATTACTTCTACCTTTAATTTATACTTTTATTTTTTTAATTAAAAATCAAATCAATCCTCCAAAAAAAAATTACCAAGCAAACAGTCGTTTGATGATAGGCATCAAAGATAAAATTTATAAAATAAATTGAAAAATTTAGGTATATCAACTTTTTTATCAAAACTTTTAAAATTCAACAGGAAAGTATTTATCACTTAAATTTATATCCTAAATATTTAAGATTAAATGATTTAGTCAAAGTAACTAAAAATTCAAAAAAAAATATTAAAATAAAATGACAATGATAATCATTTTTATAATAAAAAAATACTTACTCTGATTAATATGATTGATTTCTTAAACTATTTTTTTATTGTTTGTGGAATATTTTCATTCAAAAATATTTATACTTATTGTTTTTAAAAAGTATTTATTTATACATCTCAAAAATAACTCAAGATAAATAATCAATATTGAAAGCAAAAAATTATTAAATGATCATTCCAGCTAGTAATTTTACTCAAAAATATAATTTTGAATGTAAAACCTCAGATCAGAATTCAGAAAGTAACTCATCAAGTAATAAAACGTTTCTTAAAAACAACTTTTTAAATCCGTCAAACGATCATGGTTATTTCTGTGCATGCATAGAATGTAGGCCAATAGGAAATGATCACGAAAATTTTATGGCAGACATGCCAGATGATCCTGCTGAAATTATTTCAGATTTTTCTAGGATGGGGCTCATCAAAAATGAAGCTTATGAAATTGC